>ENA-UOIY01000168-UOIY01000168.1-human-gut-metagenome-genome-assembly--contig:-P114-NODE-168-length-110444-cov-33.647429_pt1 | contig 110444 bp, 106 predicted proteins | sample MGYA00242335_ERZ723882 | MGnify/ENA metagenome assembly ERZ723882 | reverse complement strand
TGTATATCTTAACAAACCTTTCCTCCTTTGTCAACGCTTTTTATAAAAAAAGTTTAAAGAATTTTTTAAAGCCCGATAAAGCACAGGCTTTATCGGGCTTTTATGGATATAAGAAGTTCGTAACAGGCTATACTGTTTTACTTCAGCAGCTCGGATATCATTCCGTCCGCCGCTGTCATCAGCCGGCTAAGCTCCGCCTTGAGCTCGGCCTCGCTGCTGCCTTTGGCGCCAATGTACAGCTTCAGCTTGGGCTCTGTGCCGGAGGGGCGCACGCATAGCCAGCCGTCCCCTTCGGTGAAATAGCGCAGTACATTGGACTTTGGCAATGGGCACTTCTCCTCCCGGCCATCGGGATATGTTATAGTTCCGGTCTGTATGTCCTCGGACTTCACTACCCTTACCCCGCCGAACTGGGCTATTTTATCCGCCCTGAGCGCCCGCATCGCGCCCGCGATCTTTTCAAGGCCCTCCTTGCCCTTGAGCGTATATGACTTCACCGCCTCGCCGTAGAAGCCGTATTTCGCGTACATCTCCTGAAGCACATCGTAAAGGCTCTCGAACTGAAAATCGTACACCGTCGCAGCCTCTGCAAGCAGCATGGCCGCGCATATTGCGTCCTTATCCCGCGAGAAGCAGCCGGAGAGGAAGCCGTAGCTCTCCTCAAAGCCGAAAAGGAAGGTATGCTCCTTTGTTTCGAGGCTCTCTGCTATCTGCTCCGATATGAACCGGAAGCCCGTGAGCACCTCCCGAAGCTCAACGCCGTAATAAGCGCATATGGCGTCCGCCATGCGGGTGCTGACAATCGACCGCACCACGAGGCCGTTTCCGGGCAGAGTCCCCTGTTCATTGCGGGTAGAAAGTATATAATGTATCAGTATGCTGCCTATCTGGTTCCCCGTGAGCACCTGGAACCTGCCGTCCCGCCGGCGTACCGCCGCACCCAGCCTGTCGGAATCCGGGTCGGTGGCGAGTATGAGGTTCGCCCCCGTCTTATTAGCCAGGTCAAAGGCCAGCGTGAAGGCGTTGGGATCCTCGGGATTGGGGGCCTTCACCGTCGGGAAGCTGCCGTCCGGCTCCTCCTGCTCCTTTACCACCGATATATTTTTAATGCCGATGCGCCTGAGTATCTCCCGCACCGGCACGTTGCCGGAGCCGTGGAGGGGTGTGTAGACTATCCTCGTATCGGCGCCGTTCCGCTCCGTCAGCTCCGGGTCGAGGCACAGCGACATGGTATCCGTATAGTAGGCCTCGTCCACCTCTTCCCCTATCATATTGAGAAGGCCGCTTTCCAGCGCCGCCCCTTCCTCCATGGGCTTTACCTTAAAGTAATCCGCCTTCCGGATATATCCGAGTATCTCCGCCGCCTGCTCCGGCCCGGCCTGCCCGCCGTGCTGCCAGTATACCTTATAGCCGTTATACTCCGGGGGGTTGTGGCTGGCGGTTATTACTACGCCCGCCATGCAGTTAAGGTGCAGCACGGTAAAGGAAAGCTGGGGCACGGAGTGCAGCGTGCTGTAAAGGTACGCCTTTATGCCGTTTTTGGCAAGTACCAGCGCCGTCTCTTTTGCAAATACGTCGGACATGTGCCTTGAATCGTAGGCTATGGCCACGCCCCTCTCCGGCCCGCCGGGGAAGGTCTTAAGGTAGTCCGCAAGGCCCTGTGTGGCGCGCCTTACGACGTAAATGTTCATGCGGTTGGTGCCCGCGCCTATTATCCCCCGAAGGCCCGCCGTGCCGAATTCCAGCTCCGTGTAAAACCTTTCCTCCTGCTCCCTGGGGTCGTCCGCTATGGCCTCAAGCTCGGCGCGGAGCTTCGGGTCGAGGCTCTTTTCTTCGAGCCAGAGCTTATAATTCTCTCGGTAATCCATAAAACCTATTCCTTTCCTTCCGCCGCCCGGGCGGTAGATTCTTCTGCCTTTACGTTCAGGCCGGATTCGCGGAACATGCTGAAGGCGTTGTCTCCGCCCACTATCACATGGTCGCTGAAGCCTATGCCTATGGCGGAGACGGCGTTTATTATCTTTGCCGTAGTCTCGCAGTCGTCCACCGAAGGGCGTAAATCCCCCGAAGGGTGGTTGTGGCATATTATGATGTTCTGTGCTCCGTACCTTACGGCGCATTCCACCACGGCCCTCGGATATACCGTCACTTCGCCCGGAGTGCCTGTGCCGAGAAGCTGAGTATGCAGTATCCTGTAATTTTTATCGAGGCACACCATATACATGCTTTCGTTGGTATTGTTGAACGGCAGGCTTTTGCAGTAGCGCATGGCGGCATCCGGCGTGTTGAGCCTTTTCTTTTGGGCCGCCATGCCCTTGGCCTTTGCCCGCCTGCCCATAGCCCCTACCAGCGACAGCAGCACGGCGGCGCTTTCGCCTATGCCCTCCACGGCCATAAGCTCTTTCGGGCCGGCGTTGAGCACCTCCCAAAGCGATCCGAAGGCGCTCTTATCCAGCAGCCCGTGGGCGATTGGGTTGGTATCCCGCCGGGGAATGGCGTACGTAAGCAAAAGCTCCAGCAGCTGATGCTCGTGCATGCCGTCCGGGCCGTTTTCTATGTAACTTTGCCTCAGCCTTTCCCGGTGGCCTTTGTGCAGGTTTTCCATTGCCGTGCTCCTTCCCTTTTCTCCCCTATTATTATAGAATAAAGCGCGGCTTTTGCCTAACTGTTTTTCAGTTTTTCGTTCAAATAAAAATATATTATTCTGGGGCTTGAATAAGCTGTCGAAACAGGTCATAATACCTTTAAGCAAAATCTCAAAAAAGCTTATTTCGATAATATGCGACCGTAATAATACGGCCGTAATTATATATTTTTATATTTTTTTATGCGGAGGATAGGTAAAAGGGATGGATCTTCTCAAGGAACGAATACGCAGGGAAGGCAAGGTGCTGCCCGGGAACATCATCAAGGTGGACGGATTTTTAAACCACCGGGTGGATACAAAGCTCATGGCTGCCATGGCGGAGGAATTTGAAAAGCATTTCGACGTATCAAAGGCCACTGTGGTGTTGACAGCGGAAGCGAGCGGCATTGCCCTTGCCACCATGTGCGCCTACCGCTACGGGCTGCCCCTTATTTACGCGAAAAAGGCCAAGAGCGACAACATCGAGGGCGGCATAATCAAAAGCGACATTTACTCCTATACATACAAAAAAAAGGTCACTCTTATGGTTTCCGCCGAGTGGCTCAAGCCCACGGACAAAGTGCTGATAATCGATGATTTTCTCGCCAACGGCGAAGCCCTCCGCGGCCTGTGCGAAATAGTCAGCAGCGCCGGCGCGGAGCTGGTAGGCATGGGCGTAGCAGTCGAAAAGGGCTTCCAGCCCGGCGGCAAAAAGCTGCGCGACGCGGGCATACCCCTTTATTCCCTCGCCATAATCGAAAAGGCCGACGGAAACGGCATAGTATTCAGGGACGGGCAGGAAGAAAAGTAAATAACAGCACAAAATGAACGGCTGCGCCGTTCATTTTATTATTGCCGTAAAGCTCAGGGGTTGTTAAGGGGTCGCAGCCCCTTAAGTTTATTCCGGCTTTGACGACATGTGCGTCAAAACGGATGAAAACCGGAGGTTTTCGCACTCTGCGGGTTTTGTCGCCCGGAAGCGGAACGCGATAGGCAAAACCCGAAAAAACTCGAAGAAGTGGCGTAAGCCACTTCTTCGACCTTTACCACGGCCTCCTGCCGCAGTAGAAATGCTTCTTCCAGTATGTGGTCTTGTACTCCCGGCGCACCACCTTGCCGTTGGAGCTGGAGGCGTCTATCATCATGCTGGAGGATATCACTATGCCTATGTGGCCTATCTTGGAGTAATTGTCGCTGTAGAAGCAGATGAGATCGCCCTTTTTGAGCTTGTTTATATCGCTTATCTTCTCCCAGTCGTCAACCTGCGAATAGCCTGCGGCGGTAAGCCTTCGTCTGTTGCTTCCCGCCTGCTTTAGGCAGTAGTATACCAGTCCGCTGCAATCGAAGCTCTTGGGGCCGGTATTGCCCAGTATGTACTTGCACCCCAGCTTGCTCCTTGCCACCTCTATCATCTTGCTTATGTTGGCCTTGGTCTTCTTCTGCGCCGCCTTTTTGGGGCTTTCCTTGGCCTTGGGAGAATAGAGCATATCATAGGTCTTTTCCCCCGCCAGGCCGTCCGCGCTGAGCCCGTTTCTGCTCTGGAAGTCCTTCATGGCGGCCTTTGTCTCGTCGCCGTAGTAGCCGGTAGTCTTTCTCATGTAGCCCATATCCACCAGCTGCTTCTGCATCTGGGATACGTCCTCGCCCTCCATGCCTTCCTTTACGCAATACTTGGGCGCGCTGTCGCTCATGAGTATCGACAGCGTCTGTTCTCCCGCCCAGCCGTCCATATCCAGCTTTATGCCAAGGGCCTCGGTGAAGCTCACCTGCCGCTGGAACAGCTCCACGCCGTGCTCCGTGGCGGGGCCGAAAAAGTCCGTCGGGGTATCCGAATCCATATAGCCCAGCTCCATCAGCCGCTCCTGAAGCGGTATCACCCGCTCGCTGGTTATGCCTCTGTGCAGTATGGGCTCGGGCGTGGGCGATGGCTCCGGCGTGGGAGATGGGGTTGGGGTAGGCTCCACGTGCAGTATGCTGGTTATGCCGCTTTCGGCCTCCTCTACGGCATAGGCCATCCTTGCCTTATCCTCGCTTGAGCAGCCTCGTATGGCAAACGTCGTTCCTATGGTAGCGCCCGCAAGAAGGAGCGCCGTACCGCTCATGATCATCACCTTTGCCCTCGGCGCGGCCGCAAGCAGCCTGTCCCACAGGGTCGGCCCCTTGGGTTTTTTATTGGGCGTTATCAGCTTTCTGGCGTTGCCTTTGCCATTCATTATTTTTGTTTTGCTATGCCTGACCCGCCTGAATTTTTTCTGTATTCGCCTTATAATATCTGACATTGCGTCTCCTCAATCGCTTTATATAGGTTTTATTTTAAATGCTCCGGCCCGTCTTTTCAACGGAAAGACCTGCTTTATCTGTATTTGTTTACAAAATAAATGATATTTATACTTAAATTTGGTTATAGCTATTCAACACGTTAAAACTATTGCTTATGTGTATCTAACTAAACCGTATTTCACACCGCAAATGAGTTATGCTATTATAATGATGCTTTTGCGCTTTAAAATAATTTTTCAGGAGGATTTACATATGGCAACTATTTCCCGCGGCATCAAGGCCCCCATTATTCGGGAGGGCGATGATATCGTATCCATCGTATGCGACTGCGTGCTCAGCGCCTCAAAGGAGCAGGGCTTTACCCTCAGGGACCGTGACGTGGTAGCCGTGACCGAAGCCGTCGTTGCCCGCGCCGCAGGCAACTATGCCACAGTCGACGCCATCGCCGAGGACGTCCGCCGCAAGCTTGGCGGCAATACCGTCGGCCTTGTATTCCCCATACTCAGCCGCAACAGGTTCGCAATATGCCTCCGCGGCATCGCTCGTGGAGCCAGGAAGGTAGTGGTGCAGCTTGGCTATCCCTCAGACGAGGTGGGCAACCATCTTGTGGATATCGACGCGCTGGACGACAGCGGAATAGACCCTTATAAGGACGTGCTGAGTGTTGCGGAGTTCCGCAGGCACTTCGGCACTCCTCTCCATCCCTTCACCGGCGTGGACTATATCAGCTATTACACTCAGCTTATCGAGGAAGAAGGCGCCGAGGCGGAAATAATACTTGCCAACCGTCCCGAGGCCATACTCTCCTATTCCGATAAGGTGCTCTGCTGCGATACCCACACCCGCTTCCGTACCCAGCGCCGCATACTGGCGGCAGGCGCGGACGTGTGCCTGACGCTGTGCGATATACTCAACGCCCCGGTAAACGGCAGCGGATACAACGAAAAATATGGCCTTCTCGGTTCCAACAAAGCCACTGAGGGCGTGGTAAAGCTCTTCCCCAACAACGCTCAGGATGTTGCTGAAGCCATCAGCGCGCGCCTCTGCGCCGCAACCGGCAAAAGGATCGAGGCTATGGTATACGGAGACGGTGCCTTCAAGGATCCCGTCGGCAAGATATGGGAGCTGGCCGATCCCGTGGTATCCCCCGGCTTCACCGACGGTCTCAACGGCCTGCCCAACGAACTGAAGCTCAAGTACCTTGCCGATAACGACTTTGCGAATCTCAAGGGCGATGAGCTCCGCTCTGCAATAGAAAACGCCATACGCAAAAAGGACGCCGACCTGAAGGGCAGCATGGCCACCCAGGGTACCACCCCGCGCAGGCTTACCGACCTTCTGGGCTCCCTGTGCGACCTGACCTCCGGCTCCGGCGACAAGGGCACCCCAATAGTGCTCGTGCAGGGTTACTTTGAGAACTACGCCGACTGATCGCAAAAATAAAAAGGAGCGGCATCCGCTCCTTTTATTTTACTCATACCTCAGCGCGTTTATGGGATCCATCTTTGCCGCCTTGTTGGCGGGATAGTAGCCAAAGAATACTCCTATGGTCATAGAGAAGCCCAGGGCGATAAGTATGCTCTCTATGCTGGCCTTGGCGGGGAAACCCAAGGCGTTGCTGGCGATGCTGCCCGCAGCTATGCCCAGGGCCACGCCTATTGCGCCGCCTATGAGGCATATTATCACCGCCTCGATTATGAATTGCAGCCGTATGCTGGTGTTGGTGGCGCCCAGGGCCTTGCAGGTGCCTATCTCACGGGTGCGCTCGGTTATGGATACCAGCATTATGTTCATAACGCCTATGCCGCCCACCAGCAGTGATATGCCCGCTATTACGGATATGGCGGTCTGTATGGTGCCCAGCACCGAAGCAAACTGGGATACCATGCTCTCCATGCTGAAGGCGCTCACCTTGAAATCCCGGTTAGTGCGGTAATAGGCGTTGAGATAACGCTCCACCCGGCTTGCGAATGTGGTGGAATCCACCCCGGGGGCGGATATCACGGTAGCCATGGTGTAGCCGGCGGTGGAATGGGTGGCGGCCTGAGCTGTGCCTATGGGGATATACACGTTGGTGTTTATGTCCTTTTCCGATCCGAAATTCATCATATATACATTCTGCTCGTACTGGTATACGCCTACGATGGTATACTCGTAAAAGCTGTCCCCTACGGTGACTTCCAGCGTTTCCCCTATGGCGTTCCCGTTCTTGCCGCCGAAAAGGTTGTTAACCAGCTTATCCGAAACTACGGCTATCCTGCGATCCCCCCCGAGCTCATCGGCGGTGAGCATGCGCCCGGACAGCACGGCGGGGGCGTTGGAGAGAAAATAATCACCGTTTATGCCCATCACGGTAACGTTAGCGTAAAGCTTTCCCTTTTCCGCCTTGCCGGTTCCTACAGTTTCGCTCAGGGCTATTCCCAGCATTTCACTGTCGTAGTTTTCCCTGAGGGAACTGAGCATGTCATCGGTAATGTAGTCCTTTTCCGTGGGTACCTTCTGGTTTTCCGCGGCCATGAACATCATGCCCTGCGCCGCGTCTCCGTCTTCATCCTCGTCTGCCTTTTGCTGTATCATGACGGTGACGTTGCTTGCGCCAATGGACTGCATCGAATCTGTGAATTTATTGGTCACGGACTGGCCCAGCGTCATTATGGTAATGACGGCACATATGCCTATGATTATGCCCAGCATGGTAAGGAAGGTGCGCATCTTATTGCTGCGAAGGCCGTTAAGCGCCAGCATTATGTTTTCAATTATCAGCAAGCGTACCCCTCCTTTCGCCTATTATCTCGCCGTCCATCAGGGTGAATATGCGTCTTGTTTCCTCTGCAAGGCTGTCGGAATGGGTTATAAGCACTATCGTCATGCCCTGCTCGCGGTTGAGCTGATGGAATATGTCCATTATCAGCCTTCCCGTCTTGCTGTCCAGGGCGCCTGTGGGCTCGTCGGCCAAAAGTATGGCCGGATGGTTGGCCATGGCGCGGGCTATGGCTACCCTCTGCTTCTGCCCGCCGGAAAGCTCGTCAGGATTGTGCTTCATGCGGTCCTCCATGCCTACCAGCTTCAAAAGCTCCTTTGCCCGCTCTGTGCGCTCGGCTCCCGGAACCTTTGCGTAAAGCATTGGCCGCTCCACGTTCTTGAGTGCGCTGATGCGGGGGATAAGGTTATAGGTCTGGAACACGAAGCCTATCTTTTTGTTGCGTATATGTGAAAGCTCATTGTCGTCCGCCTGGTTTATATCCACGCCGTCCAGCAGATAGCTTCCTTCGCTTGCCCTGTCCAGCGCGCCTATTATGTTCATGAGGGTGGACTTGCCTGAGCCTGACGCTCCTACTATGGATACGAACTCCCCTTCGTAGACCTGCAGGTCTATGCCCTTGAGCACCTCTATCTCGTTTTCGGTCCCCTCGAAGAAGCGCTTCTTTATGCCCTTCAGATCAATTATAAGCCTGCGCTCTTTATTGTCCCTCATATCAGCTGCCCATTGCCATCATCTGTGAAAAGTCAAACTTCATATCTGATGGCATGGATACCTCCATACCTTCCTGTATGTCACCGGTGACCTCCACATAGTAGTCCCCCTCCACCCCTACTGTAACGGGTACGGCGGCCTTTGTAATTCCGCCGGACTCTGTGCGGGTAACTACGTATACCACATCGTTGCCGTTTTCGTCCTGCTGCACCGCGTCGTAGGGAACAGTAAGCACATCTGCCGTCTCCCGGAGTATTATGTTCAGTTTTGCGTTCATGCCGAGGCGCAGCCTGTCTGTGGGGCTGTTTATTTTTACCTTCACCTGATAGGTAACGTTGCTGCCCTGTGTGGGAGTGGGGGAGATGAATATCACCTCTCCCTGAAGCTGCTCGTCACGGGTGGCGTCGGTCTTGAACACCGCCTTCATGCCAAGTTTGACGTCCGCTATGTCGTATTCGTCTATCTCTGCGGACACCACGAATGCGCTGCAATCCTGTATTGTAGCTATCACGCCCCCGGCATAGGTGTCCCCCTGCTTTACGTTTATGGCGGTCACGGTGCCGGAAATGCCGGCCTTAAGGGTACCCTTTTCTATCTGTTCCTGATAGGTATCCACGGCGTTTTCCTGCTGCTGGGTGGCTACGCCCGCGCTCGCCCTGGCGGATTTAAGGTTATCCCTGCTGCCCTCGTACTGGTTCTGCTGGGAAGACACGGTGTATTCGTATGTGGCCTGGGCATTGTCCAGCGCGGTCTTGGCGTTGCGGAGGGCGGACTCAAGATTTAACATGCTGGAATTGAGGGAATCGTAGGTAGCCTTGGCGGATTTATAATTTGCCTCAGCTTCCGCCTTGGCCTTCTCATTTGCCGCCGTCTGATTGTATTCAGGCGTTGCTTTGAGCGCTGCTTCCGCTGCGTTCAGTTCAGCAGCGGCGTTTATTTCTTTTGCGCTCGCCTCGTTCAGCTGCTCCGCTGTGGAATTAGGATCCGCCTTTATTGAGTTATTCTCCTGTACGGCGATATTGTAGGCTTCCAGCTTTGCCTGATAATCACTGTAAGCCTGTGTAGTTTTGTAATTCGCGTCTGAATACGAAAGCTCATCGAGTTTTTTCTTTGCACTCCGCATTTCGTCATAGGCTTCGCCGACACGGCTTTGCGCCTCATCATAGGCGTCCCTTGCGCTGTTATAGGCCTCTCCGGCAGAGATCACGTTCCTTGCGGCGGATTCTATCTGGTAGTTCTGCGTCTCTACGGCCTGCTCCAGCGCCCTTTTCGCGTTGTTTACCGTAACGCTGGTCTGGGTCTTCGCGGCTGAGAGTGACTTTTCCGCGTCCTCAAGGTTATTCTCGAGCTTTGATGTGTCGAATGTGCATATTGTGTCGCCCTCCTGCACCACGTCTCCCACCTCTACATCCACTCTCAGCACCTCCATCCCGGTAAGAGTGGCGGTAATTGACCGCGTTTTGTCGCTTATTATGGTGCCGGTGGAGGACACGCTGCTCTGTATGCTGCGTTTTTCCACTACGGCCGTCTCCTCGGTAAGCTCCGCAAGCTGAGCCATGGCGGCCTGAGCCTTATGCCGTATCGTCAGCACGGCGGCGGCTATGATTATGGCTATGCAGAGGAATACCGCCAGCTTCTTGTGCTTCTTTATCCAGACCGTGAATTTCTTCATTTTTTCTCCTTACGCAAGCATTCCGGTGTAGAGGGTGTAATATTTGCCCTTCTGAGCCATAAGGTCGTCGTGGTCGCCCCGCTCTATTATGCGGCCCTGATCCAGTACCATTATGGCGTTGGCGTTCTGAACGGTGGAGAGCCTGTGGGCTATTACGAATACCGTCCTGTTGGCCATGAGCTTATCCATGCCGTTCTGGACTATTGCCTCGGTACGGGTATCGATAGAGCTGGTGGCCTCATCAAGTATCATGACAGGGGCGTTCTCGCAGGCGGCGCGGGCTATGGAGATGAGCTGCCGCTGACCCTGAGAAAGGCCGCTGCCGTCCCCCTCCAGCATTGTATCGTAGCCCTTGGGCAGCCGCATTATGAAGTCGTGAGCGTTGGCGAGCCTTGCTGCGGCCTCAACTTCTTGGTCGGTGGCGTCCAGCCTGCCGTAGCGTATGTTCTCCCGAACGGTGCCTGTGAACAGGTTCACTTCCTGCAATACCATGCCGAGGCTGTGGCGAAGATCCGCCTTCTTTATATCCCTGACGTTAATGCCGTCATAGGTTATCTCGCCCTTCTGTATGTCGTAGAAGCGGTTTATAAGGTTGGTTATGGTGGTCTTTCCCGCGCCGGTAGCGCCGACGAAGGCTATCTTCTGCCCCGGCTTTGCGAAGAGGCTCACATCGTGGAGGACTATCTTATCCGGGACGTAGCCAAAGTCCACGTCCTTCAATCGCACGTCGCCCTTTACCTCGGTAAGCTCGCCCGTGGGCTTCTTCCACGCCCACGTTCCGGTGTGCTGGGGTACTTCGGTCAGCGCGCCGTTTATGTATCCGACGTTGACCAGAGTCACCTTTCCCTCGTCTTCCTCGCTCCTTTCGTCCATCATGGCGAATATGCGCTCCGCGCCGGCCAGGGCCATTACTATGGAGTTGAGCTGCTGTGAAACCTGATTCACCGGCATATTGAAGCTCTTGGAAAGCTGGAGGAAGGAGGCTATGCCGCCCAGAGTCATGCCGCCCACGCCGCCGATGGCCATCATTCCGCCGACGACCGCCAGCAGCACATACTGGAAGTGACCGAGGTTGTTGTTTATGGGGCCTATTATATTTGTAAACTGGTTGGCAGCAGAGGAATTGAAGCGCAGCGCTTCATTCAGCTGGTCAAACTCCTCCTTGCTCTTTTCCTCATGGCAGAATACGTTGACTACCTTCTGGCCGTTTATCATCTCCTCGATGTAGCCGTTGGCATCGCCCAGAGCCTCCTGCTGGAGGGCGAAGAACCTTGCGCTGTTGCCCGCCACCCTGGTAGTTACCTTCAGCATAGGGTACATGGTGAGCAGCGCCGCTGCGGTGAGCAGCGGGCTTACCACTACCATTGCCGCCAGCACGCCTATTATGGTTATGGCAGAGCTGAGCATGTTGGGTATGCTCTGTGAGATCATCATCTCCAGCGTGTCTATGTCGTTTGTGTACCTGCTCATTATGTCGCCGTAGGCATTGCTGTCAAAGTAAGCTATGGGCAGTGTCTGCATGTGGTCGAACAGATCGTCGCGTATGTTCTTCTGTATGCCCTGTGACACTGCGACCATTATGCGGCTGTATATAAATGTAGACAGCATGCCTGCAAGGTATATGCAGGCCATTGTGGCTATAGCCCTGAGCAGCCCCGTAAAGACTGGGTCCGGCTGGCCTATCAGCGGCTCTATGTAGTCGTCGATAAGGGTCTTTGTGAACATGCTGCCCTTTATACCCGCCAGGGCGCTGATGATTATGCCAAGGAGCACCGCAGCCATGTGCCACTTGTAGGGCTTGAACATGGCGGAAAGGCGCTTTATGGTCTTTTTGCTGTTCTCGCCCAGGTTCTTCAGGTCATGGGCGTTGAGCGGCCGCCGGGGTCCGGGGCCTTCCTCCTGCTGGTTGGCTCTCCGCCTGCGTTTTTTCTCCTTTTTATCCTTCATTTCCACATCTGTCTCTATATCCGCGCCCTTTTTCCTATTATCCTTACTGCTCATCGAAATCGCCTCCTCCCTTCTGCTGGGATTCGTATACCTCGCGGTAGATACAGCACCGGTTCAGCAGCTCGTCGTGGGTGCCGAAATCCGTTATACGGCCGTTGTCCATCACTATTATCCTGTCCGCGTCCTGCACGGAGGATATGCGCTGGGCGATGATTATCTTTGTGACGTCAGGCATCTCATTCCTGAAGGCGTCCCTTATGGCCCTGTCGGTGGCCGTGTCCACGGCGCTGGTGGAATCGTCCAGTATGAGTATCCTGGGGTTCTTCAGTAGGGCCCGGGCTATGCACAGCCTCTGCTTCTGGCCGCCGGAAACGTTTGAGCCGCCCTGCTCCATCTCGGAATCATACCCTTCGGGCATTGCCATTATGAAGCCGTCCGCCTGGGCCACCCTGGCTGCATGGCGTATCTCCTCCATTGTGGCGTTTTCATTGCCCCAGCGGAGGTTTTCAGCAACCGTGCCGGAGAACAGCTCGTTCTTTTGCAGCACCATGGATACGGCGTTCCTGAGCGTCTCTATGTCGTACTCCCGAACGTCCCTTCCACCTACCCTGACGCAGCCCTCCGTCACATCGTAAAGCCGGGGTATAAGCTGCACGAGGGTGGACTTGCCGCTTCCTGTGCCGCCGATCAGGCCTATGGTCTCGCCGCTCCTTATGTGAAGGTCGATATTCTCAAGGCAGCTCCTGCCGCCCCTGCCGCCGTAGCTGAAGGATACGCCGTCGAAGTCCACGCTGCCGTCGGGTATGACCGTCTCGGCGCCGGGAGCGTTGGCTATGTCCGTCCTTTCATTGAGCACCTCGCATATGCGCTCGGCAGAGGCCCGGGAGATGATGAGCATCATCAGCACCATGGAAAGCATCATAAGGCTGGAGAGTATGCTCATGGCATAGGTCAATACGCTCATGAGCTGGCCGGTGGTCATGTTTCCCGCCACGATTATGTGGGCGCCCAGCCAGCTGGAGAGCAGTATGCAGGTGTACACCGAGGCCTGCATGAGCGGTGAGCCGAAGGTGGTTATCTTCTCCGCCCTTGAGAAATCCCGGTAAATGGTATCCGAAACCTTTCCAAACTTTTCCCTCTCGTGATCCTCCCGGACGAAGGCCTTCACTACCCTTATGCCCCGGAGGTTTTCCTGAACTACCCGGTTGAGCTCGTCATAGGTCTTAAACACCCGTTCGTATATGGGGTGCGCCTTGGACATCATTATATATATGCCCAAGCCCAGCACGGGAACGGCGCAAAGGAACACCGTGGCTATCCGCGCGTTTATCCTGAATGACATTATCAGGGAGAATATCAGCATCAGCGGGCTCCGTATAGCTATGCGTATGAGCATCATGTATGCGTGCTGCATTCTGGTAACGTCGGTAGTCAGCCTGGTTATAAGGCTGGCGGTGGAAAACCTGTCTATATTGGCGAAGGAGAACGTCTGAATATTGTAGTACATATCCTGCCGGACGTTCTTGGCAAAGCCGGTGGAGGCTACGGCAGCGCTGCGGCCAGACATCACGCCGAAGGCCAGGGACACCAGCGCGCATAAAATGAGCAGCCCGCCTATGCGCAGTATCTCCCCCATATTGCCCGGGGTTATGCCCCTATCTATGAGCAGAGAGAGCACGTAGGTTATGGCTACCTCCATGAAGACTTCGCCCGCCATGTATACCGGCGTAAGTATGGATTCCTTTTTGTATTCCCTTATACATTTTGAAAGGGTCTTAACTATCATATCTATTTATCCCCTCCTGTCCTTTCGGCGTTTTGGCGTATGCGCTGGCACACGCTGTGGAGCACCTTCATCTCTTCCGCTGTTATACCCTCGACAAGCTGCCTTTCTATGCAGCTTATCCGATCCAGCACCTCCCGGCTTCTCTCCGCCGCCTTTTCTGTGAGGCGTATGCGCTTTAGCCTGCCGTCGTTCTCCTCCGGCTCCCGCATTATGAGGTCCTTATGCTCCATTGATTGCAGCAGCCGCGTCGCGGTGCTCCTTCGAATGTTGAACTCCGCCTCTATATCCTTCTGATATACGGGTCTGCCGCCGTTATCCATTATAAAGCCCATTATCCTGCACTGGCTCGGGGTAAGCCCCGAGGGCTTGCCTATATCCAGCGAATCAAATCTGCGTCGCATCGCATGGCTCGCCGCTCTTATATCCGCGCAGGGATTGTAATTTCCCATTTTTTCTCCCTCTGCTGCTGTATTTTTAAAAAGTTAGCAAGCTAACAGTGACATATTATAAGGATACTGTTTTTTAATGTCAATGGATTACACAAAAAATACACAATGCCCGCCGCTCCCCGGCCTGATTTTGCCGTCAAATATGTACAATCCGTAAAATGCGATGCCGCTCCGCTGACAAAATCAGGAATTTCGATTATTATTATATCAGCACAACGTGAAAGGAAATTTGAAAATTTAATGAGAAAGCTTACAGTCATAATATCCCTGATAATGTGTGCCCTGCTGGCCTTCGGCTGCGCAAAGGCGCCGGAGCAGCCCGCCGCCCCCGAAGAGCAGGAGGCCTCCCGCCCCGACGATTCCGAGCCGCCTATGGACAGCGGCTTCACCTGGGACGACGGCACGGCGGAGGACATGGAGGGACACATAATATACCCCGACATACAGCTCAACTTCAAGGAGGACGGCAGGGTGCTGGAGTTCTCCGGCGAGGATCTGGAGGGCAATAAGGTTGACAGCAAGGAGTTATTCGCCAAGACAAAGGTCACTATGATAAACGTATGGGGGACCTTCTGCTCCCCCTGCATAATGGAGATGCCGGATCTGGGCGAGCTTTCAAGGGAGTATGCCGACAAGGACTTCCAGGTGATCGGCATAATAAGCGACGCCCGCAGCGCAGACAGCGACGAGAGCAAGGCCGCGGTCGATATAATAGAGCGCACCAAGGCGGACTACACCCACCTGCTCCTCAGCGACAGCATGATTGATTCTTTTGTGAGCGAAATATACGCCATACCCACCACGATATTCGTTGACAGCACAGGCAAGGTGCTCTGCTCCTCCATAGTGGGCAGCAACGCCAAGGAGTCCTGGGCCGGGGCGGTAGACAAGGTACTAGAGCATGTAGCCGAATAATTTTCTATTGACTTTTCCCCCTTCCCTCTGTAATATGAGACTGACTCTCATATTCGGAGGGATTTTTTATGTATAAGACCATACAGTATAAGAGCCTGTGCGACTTTTTCGAGCGCGGCACAAAGGAGCAGTATACCTCGGACGAGATAATAGAGGCAGTTTGCCCCGGCGGCGCCGGGAAAAGTACGGTATACCGCCAGCTTGCAAGGATGACGGAGACGGGCGAGCTTCGGAAATTCCACGACGGCAAGCGCATATTATATCAATACTCACATATTTCGCCGGACTGCGGCAGCCACTTCCATTTAAAGTGCATTAGCTGCGGCAGGCTCATACACCTGAACTGCGACAGGATAAGCGAGTTCGCCAGCCACATGGCGGCGGACCACGGCTTTACCCTCGACATGCGGCAAACCGTACTTTACGGTCTCTGCGCCCAGTGCAGCAAAAAAGAAGCGGGGAAGCAGCAATGATGAATATAAAGAATCTTTTATCTTTTTTACTTGTTTTAGCCATGTTGGCCACCCTTGGGGGCTGCGCAAATCCCCCGGAGGAGGCCGTGGAGAGCAGCGATGGCGGCATGACCATAGTGGCGGCCAATTTCCCCGCCTATGATTTCGCCCGGGCGGTAGCGGGAGACGCGAATGTAACGCTGCTCCTCCCCCCCGGCAGCGAGGCCCACAGCTACGAGCCCACCCCGGCGGACGTGATAGCCATACAGGAATGCAGCCTGTTCATCTACGCCGGAGGCGAAAACGAGGAATGGGCCACCCAGATGATACAGAACCTTGAGCTCGACCCGGATAAAGCCATCGCGATGCTGGATGTGGTGGAGCCGCTAGAGGAGGAACGGGTAGAGGGCATGGAGCCGGAGCGCGGTCACTCCCATGACCACGGCAAAGACTGCGATCATGACCATGAGGATCACGAAGATTACGACGAACACGTATGGACCTCCCCAAAGAACGCAGCGCTGATAGTTCATGCCATATGCGATAAATTATCCCAAATATGCCCGGCGGACGCAAGCGAATTCGCAGCCAATGCGGACAGATATGAGAAGGAATTGGAGAGGCTGGACGGCGAGTTCCGGGAAGTAGTGGATAACGGCAGGCGCAAAACGCTGGTGTTCGCGGACAGGTTTCCGGTAAGGTACTTTACGGAGGAATACGGCCTCAGGTACTACGCCGCATTTCCCGGCTGCTCCGCAGAGAGCGAGGCCAGCCCAAAGACCGTGGCGTTTTTGATAGACCGGGTTCGGGAGGAGAATATCCCCGTGGTGTTCAAGACAGAGCTTTCCAACGGCAGGATAGCATGCGCCGTGGCGGAATCCACCGGAGCGAAGGTGCTCACCTTCACCTCCTGCCACAACCTTACAAAGGACGAATTCCAGTCCGGGGCAACCTACATATCCCTCATGGAGGGAAACCTTCAGAATCTCCGGGAGGCGCTGAACTGATATGGCACTTTTAAGCTGCAATAACGCCGCCTTCGCCTACGACGGGCGGAAGGTGGTATCCAACCTTAACTTTACGGTGGAGCCGGGGGACTATCTCTGCATAGTAGGCGAAAACGGCGCGGGCAAGAGCACCCTCGTAAAGGGGCTCTTAGGCTTCATAAAGCCCTGCGGGGGCAGCGTGACCATGGGCTCGGGTCTCAAGGTAAACGAGATAGGCTACCTTCCTCAGCAGACAGACGTACAGCGTGATTTTCCCGCAAGCGTATATGAGGTGGTGCTGTCCGGCTGCCTTAACAGCCTCGGCATGCGTCCCTTCTATACAAAGGACCACCGGGAGCGGGCCGAGGCCATGATGGACCGGCTCAGCATAACAGCCCTCAAAAAGAGCTGCTACAGGGAGCTTTCCGGCGGGCAGCAGCGGCGGGCGCTGCTGGCCCGGGCGCTCTGCGCCACGAGGAAGCTCATTCTTCTCGACGAGCCCACTACCGGTCTGGATCCACTGGTTACTATGGAAATGTACCGGCTCATAAAGGATATAAACCACCATGACGGCATAACCGTAATCATGGTATCCCACGACATACCCGCGGCGGTGCGGGACGGACAGCACATACTGCATCTGAGCTCCAACGGCCCATACTGGGCCACCGCCGCAGAATACCGCAGCAGCCCGTTGGGTCGGGCGTTCCTCGGGAGGTAGCATATGGCGTATTTAGCGAATATGTTTTCTTATACATTCATGGTGCGGGCGCTCATAGTGGGCCTGCTGGTGTCCCTCTGCGCGGCGCTTCTGGGAGTGAGCCTGGTTTTAAAGCGGTATTCCATGATAGGGGACGGCCTGTCCCACGTGGGCTTCGGGGCGCTGGCAGTAGCATCGGTATTGGGCGCGTCCGAGCTGGGCGTGGCCATACCCGTAGTCGTCGTGGCAGCCGTATTACTGCTGCGCCTGAGCAGCTCCGCAGCCATAAAGGGCGATGCGGCCATAGCCCTCATATCCACCGGCTCTCTGGCGCTGGGCGTACTGGTCATATCCGTAACCTCGGGCATGAATACCGACGTTATGAATTTCCTCTTCGGAAGTATACTGGCAATGAGCCAGAGCGATGTGACGCTTAGCATAATACTCTCCGCCTGCGTGCTGACGCTGTTTGTGCTGTTCTACTGCCGCATGTTCGCCGTGACCTTCGACGAGGGCTTCGCCCGGGCCACAGGGGCCAACGCCGGCCTTTACAATACTCTTTTGGCCTGCCTTACGGCGGTGACCATCGTACTCGGCATGCGTATGATGGGGGCGCTGCTCATATCCAGCCTTATAATTTTCCCGCCCCTTACCTCTATGCGGCTATGCAAAACCTTCAGGAGCGTGGTGATATGCTCGGGGCTGCTGTCCTCCTTCTGCTTTGTAGCCGGCATGGTCATAAGCTTCGCCTTATCCACCCCCACCGGGCCCAGCGTCGTGGCGGTAAACATAATATGCTTCTGCGTATTTGCCGCCCTGGGCCGGGCGCACGCCTTGAAAAAGGCGCCGCGCCGCGCTAATATTAGATAAAACACACTTCATATAAAAAATACACAAAGGAGAACCGTTATGATAAACCACGAGGAAAAGGCACACGAGCTTTTCAAGCAGGGCTACAACTGCGCCCAGTCTGTATTCGCCGCGTTTTGCGACGTCACCGGCATTGACTTTGAGACGGCGATAAAGCTGGCCTCAGGCTTTGGCGCCGGCATGGGCGGTATGCGGGACACCTGCGGCGCAGTCACCGGAATGTTCATGGTGGCGGACATGCTCTACGGCTACACCGACTCACAGGCCACTGCCGAAAAGGCGGCTCACTACGCCACTATCCGAAAGCTTGCTGAGCAGTTCAGGGAGGAAAACCAAAGCCTCATGTGCCGTGATCTTCTGGCCTTCTGCAAGAAGGCGCAGCAGCCCATGGAGCGTACCGACGCGTACTACGCAGAGCGGCCCTGCACCCGCCTTGTAATGGACGCGGCCCGGCTGCTGGATAACCTCATAGCTGAGCGGGGGCTTAATAAGTAATGCTCATACACGGCCTGCAAAAGCTGACGCTCCTGGATTACCCCGGCAAGGTAGCCTGCACCGTATTCACAGGGGGCTGTAATTTCCGCTGTCCCTTCTGCCACAACGCGAGCCTTGTATTAAGGCCAGACGAAGGCGAGCACATCCCTGAGGAGGAGCTTTTCGCCCTGCTTAAAAAGCGGCAGGGCGTACTTGAGGGGGTATGCATAACCGGCGGCGAGCCCACCCTGGCCTTCGGTCTCGAGACGCTGATGGCAAGGATAAAGGAGATGGGCTATCTTGTCAAGCTGGATACCAACGGCACCCGGCCAAAGGCCGTAAAGCGGATAATAGACGCGTGCCTTGCGGACATGATAGCCATGGACATAAAAAACAGCTATGAAAAATACCCCGAAACCTGCGGCATATCCGGCTATGACACGGCGCCGATAAAGGAAAGCATACAGCTCATAATGTCCTCTGGCATAGACTACGAATTCCGCACGACGGTAATGCGGGAATTCCACACCCCCGATGATATCCGCGCCATAGCGAAGGAAATTCAGGGCGCAAAGGGCTACTTCCTTCAGGCCTACCGGGATTCCGGCGACATACTGAAGGGCGGCTGCTCCCGCCCCACGGACGGCGAGCTGCACGCGCTGCTTTCAGCCGCAAGGGAATACCTCCCCAATGCGGAGCTGAGAGGTGTGGAATAGCCTCTGTCCCGCAATTGGGATACAATATGTAGCTTTTGCTATTGCCAAGCAAGCACAATATATGGTATACTCAAGGCCCAAGAGGGGGATCATGCGGCAATTTCTGCCGTGACTTATCCAAGCCGGGCCTTTTATTGCGCCCATCAGATAGATACATCAAAATTTATCGGGAGGATAATCATAATGTACCGCGTAGTCAAAAGGGATAATTCCGTTGCGGAATTCGATATCAAAAAGATCAGCGAGGCCATAATCAAGGCCTTTGAGGCCACGGAAAAGCAGTATAACAACAGCGTTATAGACCTGCTGGCGCTTAAGGTTACCGCAGACTTTGAGCCCAAGATAAAGGACGGCCTTATAGCCGTGGAGGACATACAGGACAGCGTGGAGGAGGTGCTGAGCCAGGCGGGCTATGCAGACGTGGCCAAGGCTTACATACTCTACCGCAAGCAGCGGGAGAAGCTCCGCAACATGAAGTCCACCATACTTGACTACAAGGAGACGGTGAACAACTACGTCAACGTAACCGACTGGCGCGTAAAGGAGAACTCTACCGTAACCTACTCCGTAGGCGGCCTCATACTCTCCAACAGCGGCGCCATCACCGCCAACTACTGGCTTTCCGAGGTATACGACGAGGAGATAGCCAACGCCCACCGCAACGCCGATATACACATTCACGATCTTTCCATGCTCACCGGCTACTGCGCGGGCTGGTCCCTCCGTCAGCTCATAAAGGAGGGTCTTGGAGGCGTCACCGGCAAGATCACCAGCAAGCCCGCGAAGCACCTGGCCTCCCTCTGCAACCAGATGGTAAACTTTCTCGGCATAATGCAGAACGAGTGGGCGGGAGCACAGGCCTTCTCCTCCTTCGACACCTACCTTGCCCCCTTCGTAAAGGCGGACAATATGCCCTACGACGCGGTGAAAAAGTGCATCGAGTCCTTTATTTACGGCGTGAACACCCCCAGCCGCTGGGGCACTCAGGCTCCCTTCAGCAACATAACCCTCGACTGGACGGTGCCGGCGGACCTTGCGGAGCAGTACGCCATAGTCGGCGGCGAGGAAATGCCCTTCAAGTATAAGGACTGCAAGAAGGAAATGGACATGGTGAACAAGGCCTTCATCGAGACCATGATAGAGGGCGACGCCAACGGCCGCGGCTTCCAGTACCCCATACCCACCTATTCCATAACGAAGGACTTTGACTGGAGCCCCACTGAAAACAACAGGCTGCTGTTTGAGATGACCGCCAAGTACGGCACCCCCTACTTCAGCAACTACATAAACAGCGATATGGAGCCCTCGGACGTGCGCAGCATGTGCTGCCGCCTCCGCCTTGACCTGCGTGAGCTGCGCAAAAAGAGCGGCGGCTTCTTTGGCAGCGGCGAATCCACAGGCTCGGTGGGTGTGGTCACCATAAACCTGCCCCGCATAGCCTATCTGGCAAGCGACGAGGCGGACTTCTACGCAAGGCTGGACAGGATGATGGACATCTCTGCCCGCAGCCTCCACATAAAGCGGCAGATAATCACCCGCCTTATGAATGAGGGCCTGTACCCCTATACCAAGCGATATCTGGGCAGCTTTGACAACCATTTCTCCACCATAGGGCTTGTGGGCATGAACGAGGCGGGCCTCAACGCAAAGTGGATAAGGGCGGACATGACCGATCCAAAGACCCAGCGGTTTGCAAAGGACGTGCTCAACCACATGCGTGAGCGGCTCAGCGACTATCAGGAGATGTACGACAACGAGCTGTATAATCTGGAGGCTACCCCCGCCGAGTCCACCGCCTTCCGCCTTGCAAAGCATGACCGCAAGCGGTACCCCGACATCATCACCGCCGGCGGCAAGAACGGCGACGCGCCCTACTATACCAACAGCTCCCACCTGCCCGTGAGCTTCTCAGAGGATATATTCGCGGCGCTGGACATTCAGGACGAGCTTCAGACCCTGTACACCAGCGGCACAGTTTTCCACGCCTTCTTAGGCGAGAAGCTGCCCGGCTGGGAATCCGCCGCAAAGCTGGTCAAGACCATAGCGGACAACTACAGGCTGCCCTACTATACCCTCTCCCCCACATACTCCGTATGCCCCACCCACGGTTACCTTGCGGGCGAGCACTTCACCTGCCCCCACTGCGGCAAGGCCGCAGAGGTATACAGCCGCATAACCGGCTACTACCGCCCCGTCCAGAACTGGAACGACGGCAAGAGCCAGGAATACCGGGAGCGCCGCGAATACGACGTGGAACATCATTCCACCTGGCCCGGTGCCAAGGAAAAGGAAGAGGAGAAAGCGGCTCCATGCTGCGGCACGCTGAAGCTCTTCACCACCAGAACCTGCCCCAACTGCGCCATGGCAAAAGAGCAGCTCAATTCCATAGGGCTTGTATATGAAGTTATAGACGCAGAGGAGCACCCTGAGCTGGCCATGCAGTACAGCCTCCGCCAGGCCCCCACCCTCATAGTGGAGAAGGACGGCGAAGTACAGAAGTTCGCCGGCATTGCCAACGTACTGAAGTTCGTGGACGCCAACAGAAAAGCGGTGTAAATAAAAAAATAATAAAGGAGCGGTAAATGCCGCTCCTTTCAGTCTGTCGAAAAACCCAGGGGTTGATAAGGGGCCGCAGCCCCTTATGGCTTTATTCGGATTTGGCGACACAAGGTGAATTGCCCTGCAGGGGCAAGAGAGGGCCCCCTGGGGGGTGTGCGGCAAATCCGCAAAAAGCGCTTGCGCAGCAAGGCTTTCCCTGCATTCGGTGCTGGCCGCGCCATAGGCGCAAGCACCGGATGAAAAAACTCAAAAAAGTGGCGTTCAGCCACTTTTTTGACACTCTGAAAGGAGCGGTAAATGCCGCTCCTTTTTGCTTTGCTTATATCTCCTCTCCGAAGTGATCCTTGAACCCCTCTCCGAATATCTCGTTGGCACTGGATACTATCATGAAGGCGCCCGGGTCCACCTCTTTGACTATGGTGCGCGCCTTTGGGAAAAGCTGCTTTCGCATGGCGCAGAGTATGACCAGCTTTTCGCTGTTGGAATATGCCCCAATTCCGTTAAGGTAGGTCACCCCCACGTCCAGCTCGTCCATCAGCCGGCGGGCCACGGTCCTCGCCTCGTCGCTTATTATCAGCAGGGATTTGGCCTCATCGGGACCGTAGAGCACAAGGTCGAACACTATCGTCTGCACGGCGAGGGATATTCCGGCATACAAGCCGTTTTCGATGTTTTTGAACACCAGCGCGGAGCAGGCGACTATTACCGTATCCGTTATGGCGAATATTATGCCGGTCTTAAGGTAGCGGAACCTTATGCGCAATAGCTTTACGATTATATCCGAGCCGCCGGTGGTGCCGCCCTGGGTAAACACCATGCCCATGCCCAGACCCATCAGCGCGCCGCCCACCACGCCGCAGAGAAGCTGGTCGTCAGTGGGCACCACAACGCCCGAAAGGCCGTTTATCATAAGGGAGGACAGCACCGTGGAAAACACCGTACAATACAAAAACTGCTTTCCGAACTTCCATACGCCTATGGCAAGGAGCGGTATGTTTATGAGCAGCACAAGTGTGCCGGTCGGTATTTTCGTGGCGTAGCTGACCATTATTGCGATACCGGTAACGCCTCCGGGGGCAAGCCCCTTGGGATCAAGAAATATGGCTATGGATACGGCGTATATCAGGCAACCCAGAGTCATTACAGCATAACGCCTGAGCTCCGTAAGGGCTTTATTTTTCATATTTTCTCCCCCTAAAATGCGAAAAAAATACGGGCCGCTGTGGGCAACGGCCCATAATGCTCTAAGTTACTCGCAGCACAGCGCCATTATGCCGTCTGCCACCAGCTTGGCGTTCTCGATAAGATCCTTTACCGGCACCGCCTCGTCCACCATGTGTATGCGGTTCTCACGGTCGTCCCGCTCGGGGCCGAAGGCTACGGCGTTTTTCAAATGGCGTGCATAAGTGCCGCCGCCTATGCGCTTTGGAGGGTTGTGATCTCCTGTGCGCTCACGGTAGGCCGAAAGGAGCTTGCTTACAAGCTCGCTATCCTCAGGCACGCAGTATCCAAGGCTGAAGGACTCGTATTCCCGGTGCGCACCCAGCTTATCAAAGGCGGCATCCAGCTTCTGGAGCAGCTTCTCGTGGCCGGTACACATGGGGGCGCGGATATCTATGCTCAGGGCATAGCCCTTCTCGTTCCAGTCCATGAGGCCGAGGTTCAGCGTAAGCCTGCCGGACTCGTCGGCGGAATCGAGCCCCACTGTTTCCCCGTGTACCTCCATCTTGAAGGTTTTGTAAAGGCCCTCTACTGCGAGGCCGTCCTCCTCGGAAAGCTCCAGCTTTGTCAGGAGGCCCAGCAGCATCTGTATGGCGTTCTTGCCGTTTTCGGGCATGGAGGCGTGAGCCGCTATACCTGTTGCGGTTATCCTTGAGCCGCCCTCTATTGCTTCAACGGCGAAGCCCTCCTGCCCGTTTATGGCCTTCTCAACGCACTTGGGACAGCAGGGTACCGTGGCCACGGCCTTGCCGGGTACGGCGTTTACGACGGTGCCCGCCTTGAGGGTTATGCCGGAGCTGTATTTTTTGGCGTAGCGGGCCTGGAATATGTTCTTTTCGGCGTTTACCAGGGGATACTCGGCGTCGGGAGAGAAGGCCATGTCGGGCAGCTTCTCGTTGGCGATGTAGTGCTTAAGGCAGCCCATGCCCACCTCCTCGTCACAGCCAAACAGAAGGCGTACCTTGCGCTTGAAGGGCAGTCCGGCGGCCTTTATGGCGGCAAGAGCGTATACTGCGGTTATGGCGGGGCCTTTATCGTCCAGCACGCCGCGGCCTATCATGGTTCCGTCGATTATGTTTGCGGCGAAGGGGTCGCTGCTCCAGCCCTCTCCCTCGGGTACAACGTCCAGGTGCATCAGCACGCCCAGAGTCTCGTCCCCCGTGCCGTAATCCGCGTAGCCTATATAGCCTTCCATATCGGTATCCGCAAAGCCGAAGCCGTGGCAGATGCCCAGAATGTGTTCAAGAGCCTTCTTGCACTCCGCTCCGAAGGGGGCTCCGGGCTGTGCCAGCTCCGCGTGGCTGACGCTCTTAAAGCTCACCAGCTTCTGAAGATCCTTTATCATATCCTCGCTGTGCTGTTCTATCCAAAGGTCTACCTTGCTGTTCACGTTAGTTCCTCCTGAAAGTTTATTATATGTGTATTTATGATGAGTACGAATTGCGTTGGATGTATCTATTATACAATATATGTATATTTTTTGCTACCACCCATATTGAGCGTAAAGTTCCTTTAATTCCCCGGAATCCCGCATCTGCCTTATGACTATCGACGCGAGCTCCGAAAGCACCGTGCTGTCTCCGGGACACATCACCTTATAATCTATCGTACCTATAACGAGCGTGGTCTCGGTTATGGGATACTGTGTGCGGAGCTCATTAAACACCTGCCGGGGCAGCACCGCGCCGCCTATCTCGCCCCTGTCAAGGGCGGAGAGCATATCCGGGTAGGAAGCATAGCTCTTTTTGCCTATATCCAGCGAGCTGTTTGCCGCAAGGTAGTCTCCGAGCGTTATATCCTCTGCGGTCTTTCTCAGCCTGTTGGACTGTATATACCCTACGGTAAAGCTCTTGAGCGCAAAGGCGCTGGTACCGGTCTTTACCACCAGTATGCATTCCTCGGTATAGTAGCTGTCGGAATAGGTGTATTTGGCGGACATCTGGCTGGCCATATGGGCTATTACCATATCCACGGTGCCGTCGTCTATATTGGCGCCGGCAGTCATTGTAGTCACGTCCCTGAAATCTATGCGGCTCTCGGGATCGGCGTCCGGAAGCAGCTTCGCCGCGATCCTGCGGCCCAGCTCCTTTTCCAGCTCTGCCCCCGGCATATCCGGTATTACGCCTATGCGCAGCACTCCCCGCTCCTGCACCGTCTTGACCTCCGCAGAGGACATTAGCTGGGTCTCCGCCCGCCCGAATATCAATGCCACAAGCAGCAAAAGCACGCCTGCGGCAATAGCTATTGCCCTGCGCCATGGCTTGCCCTCATCGCCTATGAGTGTGAAATTCATTCGCCTGAAGTTCAGCTGTACCCTGCGCAGCTTCCTCCGGTACCGTCTTATGATATCGCTTTTCATGCTTTGATTATATCCCGGCATAGAAGAGTTTACAAGTGAACAAATATCACCCCTTGACAACTTAACTACTATTATACATTACATTGACAATTGCGTGGTGGAAAGGATATACTTATTCTGTACTGTTGTACGCAAAAACCGTTAATTTTATCACGCGAGGTGTAAAATAATGCGTCTTCTTAAATCATCCGAGCTTCGCAAGCTTTACCTTGACTTTTTCCGGGAAAAGGGCCACGCCATAATCCCTTCTGCCTCCCTTATACCCGAAAATGACCCCACGGTGCTCTTTACCACCGCGGGCATGCACCCCCTCGTTCCCTACCTCATGGGCGCAAAGCACCCTGAGGGCACCCGCCTTGCGGACGTTCAGAAGTGTATCCGCACCGGCGATATAGACGAGGTGGGCGATACCTCCCACTGCACCTTCTTCGAGATGCTGGGCAACTGGTCCCTGGGGGATTACTTCAAAAAGGAATCCATAGCCTACTCCTGGGAGTTTCTCACCAGCGACAAGTGGCTTGGCATAGATAAGGACAAGCTGTACTTCACCTGCTTCGCGGGCGATGCGGACGCTCCCCGGGACACCTATTCCCACGACCGCTGGGTAGAGATGGGCGTAGACCCTTCCCATATATTCTACCTCGACAAAAAGCATAACTGGTGGGGCCCCGCCGGTATTACCGGCCCCTGCGGCCCCGATACCGAAATATTCTACGACACCGGCAAGCCAAAGTGCTGCCCCGAGTGCAACCCCTCCTGTGACTGCGGCAAGTACCTGGAGATCTGGAACAACGTTTTCATGGAGTACAACAAGCAGGCGGACGGGAGCTACCTCCCCCTTGCTCAGCATAACGTCGACACCGGTATGGGGCTCGACCGCACCATCGCCACCCTTCAGGGCGTTGAGAGCGTATACGATACCGACGCCTTCACCGGCATAATAAAGACCATCGAGGAGCTTTCCGGCAAGCACTATAAGGACAGCCCCGAGATCACCCGCGCCTTCAGAATCGTGGCGGATCATATTCGCTGCGCAACCTTTATACTTGGGGATCCCAGGGGCGTAACCCCCTCCAACGTGGATCAGGGCTACATACTCCGCCGCCTTATCCGCCGGGCTATCCGCTTCGCCATGCAGCTTGGCATACCCGACAACAAGCTGGATGCCGTCGCCGACGCCGTGATAGCGCAGTACGGCGAGGTATATCCCGAGCTTACCGCCAACCGCGAAAAGATCATGACCGAGTTGGACAAGGAGGAAACCCGCTTCCAGAAGGCCCTGCGCAACGGCACCAGGGAATTCGAGCGCATAAAGGGCAGCTTTGAAAACGGCGTTATAGACGGCGCCACCGCCTTCCACCTTTACGACACCTTCGGCTTCCCCATAGAGTTCACCGAGGAGCTGGCCAAGGAAAACGGCCTCAAAGTGGACGTCGAGGGCTTCAAGGCGGCATTTGAAGAGCACCAGAAGAAGAGTCAGGCCGGCGCAGAGCAGCGGTTTAAGGGCGGCCTTGCGGATACCAGCTTAGAGACCGCACGCCTCCACAGCGCAACCCATCTGCTTCAGGCGGCGCTGCGCAAGGTACTCAACGACAGCACCATCAGCCAGCGGGGCTCCAACATAACCGCCGAGCGTCTTCGCTTCGATTTCAGCTTTGGCCGCAAGCTCACCAAGGAAGAGCTTCAGCAGGTAGAGGATCTGGTCAACGAGTGGATACAGGCCAAGGCCCCCATCACCTGCGAGGAAATGACGGTAGACGAGGCGAAGGAGCAGGGCGCGGTAGGCCTGTTCGGCGACAAGTACGGCGAGCGCGTAAAGGTATACACCATGGGCACCTTCTCCAAGGAAATCTGCGGCGGCCCTCATGCCGGCAACACCGGCGAGCTGGGACACTTCAAGATCAAGAAGGAGGAGGCCTCCAGCTCCGGCGTGCGCAGGATAAAGGCCGTATTGGAGTACTAATTCAACATCGAAGCTTTAAAGGGGCGTTTTTTCGCCCCTTTTGAGTAGACGGAGGTTTATATGGCAGAGACCAGCTGGTATTATTACGATTGGCAGATGGATGGGGACCCGGCGGAGTTCGCCGTAGATACCCGTTTCTTTGACAAGGCGCCATATGAGAACAGACCGGTGCTGCTGCATATGCGCTGCGAAATGAAGGACGGCGCGGAGCTGAACAACCGCGGCAGGCGGCACATAGGCCGTCTGGAAAAAAAGTGTAAAAGCGACCTTAAGGCGCTGTACGCAGGCTATATAGAGGACGCCTACCGCCGGGTGATGTTCTTCTACACCGACAAGGCCTCCCGCATCGAGGCGCTCGACGACATGGCGGACAGGGAGCGGTATCTTTACTGCTCGGCCGGCGCAAGCGACGACCCGGAATGGAACACCTATCTGAACCTTCTGTACCCCGACGCCGCCAAGTACTACACCGAGACCAACCGCAAAAACGCCCAGCTCTACCGCAAAAACGGCGACTGTATAACCGCTGTCCGGCGGCTGACGCTGCACATGGCCTTTTCCCTTGAAACGCTTGTGCCCCAGTTTGCTGAGGAGGCCCGCCTTTCCGGCTTCGCCATAGGAGACGCGGAGTTCAATCCGGATATAGACCTGCCCTACGGCGTAAAGCTTCACATAATATCCAGCCTGCTCAATGAGGATCTGGATAAATACACTACCCTCGCCATATACACCGCCGAACGCTACGGAGGGCGGCTGCTTTACTGGGAGTCCCCCATAATACCTAAGAACAGCCCGCTTAGGTAAGTGTAGAAGAGGCCGTTTTCTTTCTCTTTTCTTTTCGGACGAAAAGAAAAGAGAAAGAAACAAAGAGAAAAGAAAAGCCTGACGAAAACAATAATTTTAAAGGAACGGTTCTTTCCGTTCCTTTCAGCTTATATCGCTTGGATTCACCCCGTACAGCTTCTTGAAGGCGCGGAGGAAAGCGGAGTAATCGCCGTAGCCGCAGCGCTGGCCCGCCTCTACTACCGGCACCCCGTCCCGAATAAGCTCTGCGGCCTGTATGAGCCGCTTTTGCTGTATGTACTTATGGGCGCTGTATCCCGTCATCTCTTTGAATTTATGCATGAGGTAGGACTTGCTCATGTAAAACTGCCTGGCGATGGACTCAAGGGACAGGTCCTTCTCCAGATTGGCGTTCACATAGGCGATTATCTCCTCCAGTTTGGGGTCGCTGCGAAACGCCTCCTTCACCATGGCGGTGTGATCCTTGAGGGCAATTCGGTTCAGCTCTATCATAAACTGCAAAAACGTGGTGCGGGAGAGCAGCTCATGGCCGAATTCCTGTGCGCCCATGGCGGATTCCACCGTGTTGAGCTGCTTCATCAGCGTCACACGGTCGGCATTTTCAGGTCGTATGAGACTGAAGCTCTTCTCCTCCGCCATGGTGAAGCACTGGCGCAGGTCGTCCCCCCCCAGACAGTGATCACGGAGATAGTCCGCATTTACCCAGAGTATTATCCGCTCATATGGCTCGGAAGGGTCTATTATTGGCCGGTGTATCTGGTTGTGTGGCACCAGCAGTATATCCCATGGCTTTAAGAAATACGCCTTGCCCTCGACCACGTAGGTGACGTTGCCGGTTAGGAATACCACTATCTTATCGAACTCGTGATAGTGATAGCCCAGCTCAAGCTCCACCTGATCCCTTATGTGGAACAGACGGAAATCCTCTTTCAGGTAGCCCCGCTTGTTTATCATCTCCATTGCCGTCACCTCCCTTAATTATCATATAACATATTTTGCAATATGACAAACAGATTTTGCGTTAAAGAGCGTAAAAACATTATTTTCACAAAGTAATGCGTAGGAGTATCTGCATAAATTCGCGAGAAATGAAACGAATTCGGAAGAAAATTAGGGCAATACGGTGAATATGCTTAATTAACGGCTTTTTAAGGTTGAATGTGGCAGCCTGTGTCATGTATAATGAATTATAGATGTAGGCACGCAGCTTTTTTTGTTTAGAAAGGAACTTGACACATAAATGGAAAGACGGCATCTGCCCCACGTTACGGGCGACTTAAGATCCCACATAGTAACGGTGCCCGAAGAAATATGGAAATGCAGCGGCATAGTTATACTCGGCCGGCGCATAAAGTCGCTGGTATTCACCACCGACATAGCCATAATACGCAACTGCAACGCCGACGCGGTGCTTGCGGTCTACCCATTCACGCCGCAGCAGGTCATTTCAAATTCAATAATACAGGCCTCAAACATACCCGTGCTGTGCGGCGTGGGCGGCGGAATGACCGGCGGCGACCGCACCGTGCGCCTCTCCAAGGATGCGGAGGCCCAGGGCGCTTCAGGCGTGGTGGTAAATGCACCCATGACCAACGACGTAATCGAAAAGATGGCCAAGGTGATAGATATACCCATAATCGCCACCGTGCTCAGCGAAAAAGCCGACATACAGGCCCGCCTTGACGCGGGGGTATCCATACTCAACGTGTCTGCGGCAGCCCGCACGCCGGAGGTAGTGAGCGCCATACGGGAAAAGTTTCCTAAGGTGCCAATAATAGCTACCGGCGGCCCCACAGGCGAAAGCATAGCCCGCACCATAGGGGCGGGGGCTAACTCCATAAGCTACACGCCGCCCTCCACCAAGGAGCTTTTCTCGAGGACGATGGAGGATTACAGGAGCAGGGAGCTATAATCAAAAAAGTGGCTTAAAGCCACTTTTTATTTTGCCCTGAAGAAGCATACCGTTATGAAGGGCGCTACGCGAATGGCCGCACGACCTATGAGCTGCTCCTGCTTTACGCGCATTGCGGCGGCATCCGGCAGGCCGTTTTCGCGGTCGTCGGGCATTATAAAAAACTCGCCCTGCTTTAGGGTTATCTCTTCCATATCCCAGCTGCCCGTGGGCTTATAGGCGGACTCATCAAGGAGATAGCCGGATATGTACACCTTGCCCTCCTTCATGGCCACCCTGTCGCCGGGCAGCGCCACTATGCGGCCTATCTCGGTGCCGGCATCGCCCCTGAAGGCATAGGCCTCGCCACGCTTTGGCATGGAAAGGTGCATGGAGAGCTTATCGAAAAGCACCACGTCGCCGGGATAAAGCGTGGGGCTCATGCCGGGATCGGTTATCCTTATACCCGTGAACCACACGGTAAATATCAGCGCCACCATGAGCGCCGCCATGGCTACTCCCCATATCCAGTTCACGGCGGAAAAGGTCTTGTGCTCCGCCCTGTTTTTTTCAGTCCTGAGCGCTCTCATTTTTGCTGCTCCCCGTGAGGTTCTTTTTTGCCTTTTTGACGAATTCCTGCCTGTCCAGCATCACTATCCGGCCGCAGCCGCAGCATTTTATCTTTATATCCGCCCCGGTGCGGGTGATTGTCCATTCCGAACTGCCGCAGGCGTGGGGCTTTTTCATGAGTATCCTGTCCCCAAGGTCAAATTCCGTTACCAAGCTATCTGCTCTCCTTTATTATGTGCCTGTCGGTAGGGCCATCTATGCCCTCCTCCCTGAAGCGCTTCTTTGCGGCGGCTATGGTGCCCCGCTGTATCTTCCACTGGTTCGTCGCGTCCGTGGGCACGCTTATACGAAGGGTCACGGAATCCGCATTCTCAGCCACTATTCCCCAGTCCTGTATGGGAGCCTCTATGCCGAAGGAAGCTATCACCTTTTCAAGCTCCTCGTGCATTATTGCCATGGCCCTGTCAGCGTCCGCCTCCTGAGCTATGTTCATTTCCACTACCGCCAGGTAATCCCGGCGGGAGTAGTTGACTACCGTCTTGACCTGACCGTTTGGGATCATGGTCTTTTCTCCCCTCCAGCCCTGCAACGTGACTGTGCGGAGCGTCATCTCCTCGACAGTGCCCTCGATGCCGCCTATGGATACATAGTCGCCTACTGAAAGCTGATCCTCAAAGAGCAGAAACATGCCGGTGACTATGTCGCCTATGAGGCTCTGCGCGCCGATGCCCAGGGCAAGGGTACCTATGCCGGCGGCCGCCAGCATGGAGTTCATCGCCCCCGCAAGGCCCAGCTCGCCTATGGATACCGCTATGGCGATGAAGTAAAACACATAACGGCTTATGCTCACCGCAAGGGATACCGCCGTATCTACCCTGTGGGTAAAGTAGGGCTGATCCTGCACCTTCTTGAACCGGCCGTTGGCTATGGTCTTCGCCACCTTGCCCACCGCCTTCACCGCCACATGGGCCATAAGAAAGGCGAGAGCTATGTTTCCCGCCGAGGTAAGCCAGCTTAGCCCCTTATCCGCCAATAATTTATCCAGCGGCCCTATCAAAAGCAAGAGCTTCATACCGTATCTGTCCTATCGTATAAAATTCGTGGTTACCCGTTTCTCCTGCTCCGGCTCTGCAACGCCTGCGGCTTTGCCCGCCTGTATGCACTTTATGAGCCACGCCATGTTTTCCCCCAGATAGCGCATGGTCTGGAGTCCCTCCTCGTCCTCGCGCACCTGCTCCGGGGTATTGCCGTGCACCTGGTTCCAGTATACGGAGGTGGCTATAGGCATCTGGGATATGGAGAAATACTTGTTCAACTGGTCAAAGGCGGCGGAAGCGCCGCCCCGGCGGCAGGATACCACGGCCGCGCCGACTTTCCCACGCATCTTCCTGCCCGCGGCGTAAAACAGCCTGTCCATAAATGAGGTTATCTGGCCGGAAGCGGAGGCGTAATATACAGGGGAGCCTGCTACAAGACCGTCAAACTCGTCTATGCGCTTGATTATGTCGTTCACCTGCCCGCCGAAGGAGCAGAGGCCGTCCCTCCTGCACCGCCCGCAGGCTATACAGCCCGGCACAGGGGCCTTTCCGAGATAAAGAATCTCTGTCTCTATGCCGTTCTTCTCAAGGGACGCCGCAACCTCACAAAGCGCGGTATAGGTGCAGCCGTGTTCATTCGGGCTGCCGTTTATGAGTAACACCTTTGACATCTTGTTTATCTCCTTATAAAAAATATCCTTGCATTTTCCCCTTACCCGCCCTCGCGCCCTCCGTCGGCTTCATCGGTAGTAAAATTGCTCTGTTTCGGTGCTGTTGTAAATATGCTGAGCATATTTGTAAAGCGGATTCGAACCGCCTCGCTGCTCCCCGCGAACCAGTAACTTTTCGGCATTTTACTCCCGCCGGGGGAGGAAGCCCGCCCGGTGGCGCTACCGCTGCCGCTAAAACGCATTCTTAGTTTTAGCGGGTTTTTCATATTTTGCTTTTTCCCTGCTTTTTTTAAAGAGAAAGAAGCAGGGGTTTATTTAAGCTCAGTGGTCCAGTTAAGCCCCTGTATCCTCACGTCCAGCTCCCGGAGCTGTTTTGAGAGTTCGTCCGCCTGCTTCTGCAGTGCGGAGACGTCAACGGTGCTGCGTATGACTATCTCGCTGCGGGTTGCCCGTGCTGCGGTATTGCTGGCCTCCTGGAGAAAGTCATTCAGGCCGCTGATGCGCTCGATGAGCGCATCCCGGCGGGCCAGAAGGGCAGTCAGTGTTTCGCCGCCGTCCGTCGTGGCGGCATTGGTGAGGTTTGTGCGGCGTATGAGCTCCTCATACCTCTTGCAGAGGCGTCCGTACTCCTCCAGCAGCGCATGAGGATCCTCGGCGGGTTTTTCGCCCTCCTGCACGAGAGCGTTCCGCCTGAGACGGGCGCAAAGCTGCTGCATACGCTTTTGTATATCCGCCCTTTCGGACAGTGCTTCCGCCAGCTTCATATATCTCTACCTCGCTTTTCACATATTTTTCTAAAATACAGTATACCACAAACCTTCCGCCGGATAAATGAATAATTGAAAAACAAAAAGAGGGCGCCCCGTAAAGCGCCCCCTTGGCTTTATACCTTTTATCAGACCTTGAAGTTTACGGAGGTGTCGCCCTGCTCGTCTACGCCGAACTCGTAGTCCTTGCCGGGGAGCACCGCGTTGAGCACTATGCCGACTATGGCGGCTACCGCAAGGCCGGAGAGGCTCGCCCTGCCTATCTGCACGGCGCCCGCATCGCTGTAGGTGATGCCTATGGCGAGCACCATTATCAGCGCCGCGATTATGACGTTGCGGCTGCTGGTGAAGTCCACCTTATTCTCGACCACGTTGCGTATGCCCACCGCGGAGATCATGCCGTAGAGCACCATGGATACGCCGCCCATCGTGGCTACCGGCATGGCGGAGATCAGAGCCGCAAACTTGGGGCAGAAGCTGAGTATGACCGCAAGGCCGGCGGCTATGCGTATTACGCGGGGATCGTATACCTTAGAGAGGGCCAGCACGCCGGTGTTCTCGCCGTATGTGGTGTTTGCGGGCGCGCCGAAGATGGCCGCAAGGGAGGTGGCGAGGCCGTCGCCCAGCAGGGTGCGGTGCAGGCCGGGGTCTGCAAGGTAGTTGCGCTCCACGGTGGAGCTTATGGCGCATACGTCGCCTATGTGCTCTATCATGGTAGCCAGCGCTATGGGCATTATGGTGATTATGGAGGAGATCATCAGGGGGACGTCAGTGTCGCCCACGAGGGAGAATACGGTGTTTTCCATCTGGACGGGCAGGCCCAGCCACGCCGCCTCATGCACCTTGGTGAAGTCCACGTTGCCTGTGAGCGCGCCCACTATGTATGAGGCCACCACGCCGAGCAGTATGGGGATTATCTTTATCATGCCCTTGCCCCAGATATTGCAGGCCAGCACTACTATTATGGCCACGGAGGCTATGCCCCAGTTGGCGGAGCAGTTATTTATGGCGGTGGCGGAGAGGTTCATTCCTATGCAGATTATGATGGGGCCGGTAACGATGGGCGGGAAGAAGCGCATTACCTTCTTTGCGCCGTATACCTTAAAGAGGGCGGAGAGTATCACGTACATCAGCCCCGCGCAGGCCACGCCGACGCAGGCGTAGGGCAGCAGCTCGGGCTCGCCGTTGGGCGCTATCGCCCAATAGCCGCCCAGGAAGGCAAAGGAAGAGCCCAGGAAGGCGGGAACCTTTTTCTTGGTGATCAGGTGAAAGAGCAGAGTGCCGAGGCCCGCGAAGAGCAGTGTTGCGGATACGCTGAGGCCGGTCAGAGCCGGAACCAGAACCGTGGCGCCGAACATAGCGAACATGTGCTGCACGCCCAGCACCAGCATGCGGGGTACTCCAATGGATCTTGCGTCATAAATGGGATCGCTTCCGACTTTTACGTTTGACATGGGTTGTCCTCCTGTAAATCTTTGAATTTTATATTCTCCACCCTGATAAGGGCTTTTTACTCCAGCTCATATATGCTTACCCCCGTCTCCCCATCCTGCTCGGAAAGCCTTACGGCTATCACCTCGCTGAGGGAGGAGGGTATGTTCTTGCCAACGTACGTGGCCTTTATGGGCAGCTCAAGGTGTCCCCTGTCTATGAGGGCGCAAAGCTGTATCCTGGCGGGCCTGCCCAACTCCATCACAGCGTCCATGGCTGCCCTGGCGGTGCGGCCCGTGAATATCACGTCGTCTACAAGTACTACAGTCTTGTCCACTACCGGGAAGGGCACGTTGGTATCCGACACTATGGGGTCTGCCGATACCTTGGAAAGATCGTCCCGGTACATGGCTATATCCAGCTCACCTACCGGTATCTCGCTGCCCTCGATATCCGCGATGTTTTTGGCGAGCCTCCTCGCAAGGGGTATGCCCCGGGTCTTTATGCCTATAAGGCACAATCCCTCCGTGCCGTGGTTCTTCTCCACTATCTGATGGGCAAGACGCACCAGCACCCGGTCAACATCCTGCTGTGTCATGAGCCGCGCTTTGAATTTCATGTTCTTCACTCCTTTATCCCCAGGACTGATTTTTCGCAACAAAAAAGCCTTGTCTTTACGCTAAGACAAGGCCTGATAAAGCTATCAGCTTACACTATCAGATTTATATGGAATTTCTTCCCCTCGCAGCCTTGCCAGCGTCTCTGCACTGAACTTAAAAGTCTCACGGTTCGAGTTATAATAACACAGGACGCACGCAAAAGCAAGCTAAAATATCGCCAAGACAAGATTTTTTTGACAGTCCTGTTAAGTTATAGGCCCGTCGTTCTGTGATTCCTTATTTACCTTCTTTATCACCACTATGTACATTATGACGACGAAGGCTATGAATATCAAGGATGACGCCACGGTGTTTATCATGGCGCAGGAATCGTAAAAGCCGTGGAGCAGCACCGCCGCAATGTAGCCCAGCCAGAGGTTTGCCCGCTCCTCCGACTTGTCGCCCCACACCCGGCACTGCTTTGCCCTGCCGTAGAAGGTTCCCATGAACACGCCAAAGCACATGTGGCCGGGAATCGCCAGCAGCGCCCTGGCGGGAGCTACGGAAAGGCCGTAGCCCAGGACATAGCCTATGTTCTCAAAGGCGGCAAAGCCGAGCGAAACGAACACGGCGTAAACTATTCCGTCGAAGCGGTAGTTGAAATTCATATCGTTCCACGTCCGCCTCTTCAGCATGGCAAATTTGGCTCCTTCCTCTACCACCGCCACCACCGCGAAGGCAAGGACTAATGTATAGCCTACGGTAGACTGATCCATGAGCGAATCCAGAACCTTCGTACCTATGTTCTCCAGTATTATGGAGATGAGCGCCGCTATGACGCCGTATATCAGCAGCGACATCAGCAGCATGGGCGGCTCCTTCTCTACCGTATCCTTGCGGTATATGTACCTCATAAGGTATATGGCGGGGAGCAGTGCCGCCGCGCCGTATACCAGGGCGATTGCGTAAAGGGGTAATGTAAACAGCAGCATATTTGCCTCCTTATAAATGTTTTATCGGGTATTTCCGTTATTCGCGTATCTCCCGGGCAGCTATCTTCATGCGCTGCTCCTTGCTGAGTATCCTCTTGCGCATGCGTATGTTCTTCGGAGTGACCTCCACCAATTCGTCGTCCGCTATAAACTCGAGGCACTGCTCAAGGCTCAGTACGCTGTGGGGGGTAAGGCGGAGGGCGTCGTCGCTGCCGGCTGCGCGCATATTGGTAACGTGCTTCTTCTTGCAGACGTTTACGACTATATCCTCATTGCGGGAGCATTCGCCCACTATCTCGCCCATGTATACGGGTACGCCAGGGCCTACGAACATGCGGCCCCGATCCTGAGTGTTAAAGAGGCCGTAGCTGTTGGTCTCGCCGGTCTCGGAGCAGACAAGGCTGCCGTGGGTACGCTCCTCGATATCTCCCTTATAAGGCTCATACTCGTAGAATATGCTGCTCATTACGCCGTTGCCGCGGGTATCGGTCAGCAGCTCGTTGCGGTAGCCCAGGAGGCCCCTTGTGGGTATGTGGAACAGCAGCCTTACGCTTGTGCCGTTGGGCTCGGATATCATATCTATCATCTCGGCCTTGCGGCGGCCAAGCTTTTCCATTACCGCGCCCACATAATCCTGCGGCACGTCTATGGTCAGCTCCTCGATGGGCTCAAGGAGGGTGCCGTCCGGAGCCTTATGGTATATTACCTTCGGGCGGGATACGGCGAATTCGTAGTCCTGCCTTCGCATCTGCTCTATCAGTATGGAGAGATGCAGCTCGCCGCGTCCGCTCACCTTGAACATATCCGTGGATTCGGTTTCCTCCACCCTCATGGATACGTTGGTCTGTACCTCCTTGAACAGCCTGTCGCGAAGGTTCCGGCTTGTGACGTACTTGCCCTCCTTGCCTGCAAAGGGGCTGTCGTTTACCATGAACATCATGGAAAGAGTAGGCTCGTCTATCTTTACAAAGGGCAGCGGATCGACGTGATCCACGTCGCACACCGTCTCGCCTATGGCAAGGTCGGATATGCCGGCCACGGCCACTATCTCGCCTGCGCCCGCTTCCTCTATCTCTACCCTTTTCAGGCCCTCAAACCTGTACAGGCGGGAGATCTTGACCTCCCGGGGGTTTTCCGCCGCGCCGCCGCAGAGGACTGCTGTCTGGTTGCGGCGTATCCTGCCGCTCTGTATCCTGCCAACTCCTATGCGGCCTACATAGTCGTCATAGTCCAGCGTGGAGAACAGCACCTGAAGGGGGCCCTCGTCGTCGCCGCCGGGCGCCGGCACGGCGCTTATTATGGTGTCGAAAAGGGGCTGCATATCGGTGCCCAGGTCGTCGGGGTCAAGGCCGCTGTAGCCGTCCCTTGCGGAAGCGTACACTACCGGGAAGTCCAGCTGCTCGGCGGAAGCGCCAAGGTCTATGAACAGCTCCATTACCTCGTCCACCACCTCCAACGGGCGTGCGCCGGGACGGTCTACCTTATTTACGACTACTACAGGTATCTTGCCCAGCCCCAGGGCCTTGCGCAGCACAAAACGGGTCTGGGGCATGCAGCCCTCGAATGCGTCAACGAGAAGCAGAACGCCGTCTACCATCTGAAGTATGCGCTCCACCTCGCCGCCGAAGTCCGCGTGGCCCGGAGTATCCACTATGTTTATGCGGTAGCCCTTGTAGTTTACCGCTGTGTTCTTGGAAAGTATGGTTATGCCTCTCTCCCGCTCAAGGTCGCCGGAGTCCATAACCCGCTCCTGCACCTGCTCGTTGGCGCGGAACACGCCGCTCTGCCTCAAAAGCTGATCCACCAGAGTGGTCTTGCCGTGATCGACGTGAGCGATAATGGCTATATTCCTCAGTTTTTCGTTCTTCATACGCTTGTCCTCTGTATATCAAATAAATTTTTTGCACAATACTGTATTTTAACCCATGGCCCACCAAAACACAATAAGAATCAATCAAAAAAGGCGATTGTCATAGGGTTTTTTTGGTGATATAATGTCCCTGAACAAAAGAATATGCTCCGCTGGGGGTGCTGGACGGTTTCCGTCCGGCTGAGATTAACCTTTGAACCTGTCTGGGTAATGCCTGCGTAGGGAAGCGGTGAGTTGATAATGACCGGGCCTCGTTTTACGGCCCGTGCTCCTTTCATATCTCCGCGGCCGTATGGCTGTGCGGAGATGTTTTTTTGCGAACAGCAAAAAACGAAAGGAGTTTTATTATTTATGAAATTCGTGCTGTTTCAAAAGCTGGCCGGCCTTCAGGGCGGCGGGCTCGTCATGTTCCTTCTCTCAGTAATCGCCGTGGCGGCGCTGCTCATTGGCATAATCCGCTACAAAAAGACCTCCCACCCTGCCCCCAAAAACCGCACCCGCGCTCTGGTATACGGCGCACTGTGCGTGGCGCTGTCCTTTATGCTCAGCTACATAAAGCTGTTTTCACTGCCCATGGGCGGTTCGCTTACCCTTTGCAGCATGCTGCCCATCGCGGCCTATGCCTGCGCCTTCGGCCCGCTTTATGGCTTTGTCGCGGGTCTCGCCTTCGGTATGCTGCAGCTCATTCAGGATTTCTACGTTATACACTGGGCACAGCTGCTCCTGGACTACTTCTTCGCCTTTGCCTGCTACGGCATAGCCGCCTACTTCCCCAATAAGCTTACCCTGGGCATAGCTGTAGCTGGCCTTTGCCGCATGCTCTGCTCCACCCTCTCCGGCGGAATATTTTTCGCGGATTCCGCAGTTGACGCAGGCTGGAGCAACGCCTGGCTGTACAGCCTTGCCTACAACGGCAGCACCATAGGCGCGGAGACGGTGCTCTGCGTTCTCGTATCCCTGCTGCCCCCGGTGAAGAAGGTGCTGGGACTGATGAAAAGCGAATAAGTCGCCGTAGTTCCCCATATAAATACCCCATGATGAACTACATCTGGGGTTTCCTTATACTGTGCGGCTTCGGGGCCTTCGCCTTGTCTGGCGACCCTGCCGCCTCGGTGGATGCCATGCTTTGCGGCGTGTCCGAGGCTCTGGAGCTTTGCCTCGCCCTCTGTCCCTCCTTCATGCTGTGGCTGGGGCTTATGAACGTTGCCAGGGAAGCGGGGCTTATGGAAAAGCTGAGCCGGGCGGCCCGGCCTCTGCTGAAGCGGCTCATGCCGGACTCGCCCGGGGCCATGGCTCCCATCACGCTCAACCTTGCGGCCAACTTTCTGGGCCTGGGCAGCGCGGCCACCCCCTTCGGCATCGAGGCTATGGCGGAGCTGCAAAAGGCCAACAGGCTCGGCAATGCCGCAAGCGACGATATGTGCATGTTCATCGCCCTGAATTCCTCCGCCGTGGAGCTGCTGCCCACAAGCGTCCTGGCCTTGCGCGCCGCCGCGGGATCCACCGATCCGTACTGCGTGGTGCTGCCTACGTTTATTGCGTCGCTCGTATCCGCCTCCTGCGCGGTGCTGCTGTGCCTGCTGCTTAAAAGGAGGGCAGCATGAGCCTTATACTGCCCGGCCTTATAGTTTTGCTTCTTATATACGCCTATATAAAAAAGGCCGACGTGTATTCCGCCTTTATATCCGGCGCGCTGGAGGCGCTACCCATGCTGTATAAGACCCTGCCCTCCATGTGCGCCATGATGGCGGCGCTGTCCCTTTTGCGCAAAAGCGGCGCTATGGAGGCGTTCACCGGCGCTGTTTCACCTGCTCTGCAAAAGGCCGGAATGCCGGGGGAGCTGGTGCCTCTGTTCCTGCTGCGCCCATTTTCAGGAAGCGCCGCTCTCGCCATTCTTCGAGACATTTTCGATACCTGCGGGGCGGATTCCTTTGTGGGTGTAGCCGCAAGCGTCATGCTTGGCTCAACAGAGACGGTATTCTATACCGTTTCTGTATATCTGGGCTCAGCAGGTGTGACAAAGCCCAGATACTGCATAGCCGCTTCCCTGGGCGCAGCCATAGTCGGGGCTGCATCCGCCCTTGTGCTCGCCCGCATGGCGGGTGTATAATATATCAGTTGTGTAAGGGCAGCTTATAATGCCGCCCATACCGGAGGACAAAATTTTGAGTATTAACATTAAAACCTACGGCTCCTTTGTAAAGCTGCCGGTAAACCATCTTGTGGGGCATACCGTAATTTCCATAGACGTGCTGCGCTCGTCCAGCTGCATAGTATGGGGCCTTGTGAACGGCGCAAGCAAGATAATCCCTGTAGACGACCTGGGTAGCGCCGTATCCATAGCCAGCCGCATGGGAGACTGCGTATTGGCCGGCGAGCGGGGTGCGGTGCTCATTCCCGGCTTTGACATAGGCAATTCCCCTGCGGAGTACACCGAGGCAAGGGTGGGCGGCAAGGCCGTCGTCATATCAACCACCAACGGCACCGGAGCCATCTGCAAATCCGAGTCCGCCTCCAATGTGCTCATAGGCTCCATGCTAAACTGCACCGCCGTAGCAAAGCGCGCGGTAGAATTGGGAAACGACGTCATACTCATGTGTGCAGGTACAGGCGGGGAGTTCTCTGCAGACGACATATACGCAGCCGGCGCCATTGCCTCCGCCATACAGACACTGACCGACGCGGAGCTCTGTGACCTTACCCGCGTCTCCTGTCTGGTATACGATCGCTGGAAGGAGGACCGGACCGAGCTTTCAAAGACAAAGCACTATAAGCGGCTGGTATCCCTGGGTCTGGAGAGCGACATAAATTTCTGCCTCACCCGGGATCTTACGGATATAGTTCCGGAGTACAAAAACGGCGTGATAGAGCTTTAAAAAGCCCCACCGCTATTGGGGGGCTTTCTGTTTCGTATGCAAAAAGGGCGGTCCCAAAGCCGCCCCTTTATTTTTACGCCCAGACCAGGCTCGCAAAATACGTCAAACACGGCACCGTCAGCACGCACCACACTCCCTTCACCTCTGGATCCTTCACCAGCTCCTCTACCACGTCCATATCCGGGCCGTTTTTCGTCACGGGCACGATCACCATGTCAAATCCGAAGGACTCTGTTATCTTAAAGTGCCTGTCATAGCCGGGGGAGGGGCAGAGCCACTTTACCCCGTCCAGCTTGCACCAGGGTTTTTCGGAATGGATCATGCCGTAGGTGTACGCCTTGGATACGGTATCGTACATCAGGGTAAGGCTGGCGTTGCCGCCTATGAAGCATTCCTCCGGCTTACAGCCCAGTATGTCCGCAAATAGCCGCTTGGCTGCTGACAGGCCGGAAAGCTCGCCATAGTTGCGGACGTCGGTGCCATCGGATACGCAGTCCTTTGGGTCCGTCAATATGCTCAACATATCGGATACCATGTCCAGTTGCGCCTTGCCGGGCTTGCCTCTGGCCATGTTCAGCTTTACCCTCTGCAGCGCTTAAGACCTCACGGTATCCGTCCTTATTCACCGCAAATTGCCACCAGAATCACCATATTTTCGTACTCTCCTCCCCAATTGCGCCGCAGATAGATGCCGTCCACATAAACATACAGATATTGACCACCCTGCAAAGAACGGTTCCGCCAATCCTCAATTCGGATATACGCATTCTTGTTCATCTCGCTGATAGTGGCGAGAGGTGCATTGCTGCCCACGGGTTTCCGCAATATCCTCCACCCAGCGTACAGAGACGCCGGCAAAGTATATTATCAATGGAGGCTTCCTCCACGCTGCTCTCTCGGCGGCGATACCACTCGATGATGGCGTTTTCGATAATTCAAGCAGCTCTTTTTATATTCAAAAATAACAGGGAGGATAGCACCATGACCAAAGTAATCACCTTTGTCAACCAAAAGGGCGGCATGGGCAAAAGGATCAAGGCCGGCAATCTCGGTACCGGGCTTGCGCGACAGGGTAAGAAGATATTGCTAATCGACGCGGACGCTCAGGGAAACCTGACAGATTCCCTTTGCTGAAATAGTCCGGGCAAGTTTTCTTTTCCCTTGCCACCATCATGAGCAAGATTATCATAAAGAATCCTATCGATCCAGATACAGGAATTTTCCACCACGACGAAGGCATTGGCCTCAGACTTGCCAACATCCATCTTGATACTATGGAGGTCTCGCTCGTTAATACCATATATTCCTCCGGCGGTTGTTCACCGGGATTCTTCAGATAGTTGTAATAATCGCATAGGATCTTTTCCGGCCGGATGTAGCACTGTCCACGCTTACTAACGAAAATATCCGGTATGCCGTGCATGTTCAACGTATGGTGTAACATCATAATGGCCTTGCGGTACCTCCTCTTTGCCTTTTCGTCATAGGGCGTATCTGGCCAGAGCAATTCGATTGCTTCCTCCATGGTAACACCGCTGCCGCGCCTATCCACACAAAGTGCGAGGAGTTCCTTCGATTTCGCGTTGGGGAAATGAATGAGCGTCGCCGCAACAAACACGTCAAAACGGCCGAAGGTACGGATCATAGTCTGTTTGAATTGACGCGCCGAAAGCAATTGCGCCCGGTCGATTGCCTCCAGAATATCCTCCCGGTCAAAAGGTTTGCAGACATAGAAATCCGCTTTCATTCGCATGGCGTCGATATATGCATCCTCATGCCCGGTAACGTAGATCAGAACTATTTTCGGATCGAGCGCACGAAACTTTTTACCCAAATCAATGCAGCTCATTTTTGGCATTTCTACGTCCAGTAGAGCAAAATCGACGGGGTTTTTTCCGACGAAATCCAGCGCTTCCATCGGATCGGTAAACTCTCCGACAATCTCAGCAAAGGGGGATGCCGCACAGATTTCATGTAGAATATCCAGCGACAGCTGGTTATCGTCTACGAGCAGCGTTTTCATTGAGCCAAGCCTCATAGTTTTTAGAATTTATATTAATTATTCTTTTACATTGTATCATGGGAAGTACTACCATAAAGCTACCCTAAGACAAAGCCGGCCATCTCTGGCAAACGTGACTTCCTTCCGCGGCAGCGTAAGCAAATCATCGGCATTGTAACTGCCTGATTAACGCTCCAAAAAGCAAATCGTTTGGTAAAGGACGTCTATAGTCGGTTATCATTTACAAGCGGTGTTTTTTATCACGAAAAGCCTCTTAATCTTCGGAATTTGTTTTTATTATTTCTTTTTTTCACATTATATCACGCGAAACGCTACCATAGCGCTACCCTGAAGCGTCCACGGCTGCAGATTTCAATCGTGGTTTTCTTTCTCCGCAGCACGGGCAGGGTAGCAGGGATTTCAGCCAGAGGGTTAGCACTTTAAAAGAGAACAGATAGTTTGTTGAAGGACGGCCATGTCAACCGGCTTGGAGATGTATGCATTCATACAGGAATCCAGCGCTTCCTGAATGTCCTCAGAGAAAACGCTGGCGGTCATGGCAATAACAGGGATTATCCCTATGAGCACCAATCCGGAACACCAGGTACAAATATACGGGCCTGACGTTCCAATAAGGATTTTGGGAAAGGTTGTTGAGGTGAAATCCAAGATATAGCATCTGTTTTAGTGCATACTATTGACATAAAGCAGAGTGTGTAATACAATGTATTACAAGGAGGTGAACAACATGACAACAATATCTCTGCGGCTAAGCGATGCCGATAACAACCTTATCAAGAAATATGCCGAGCTCAACGGAATGAGCGTTTCAGATCTTGTCCGTCAATCCGTATTAGACAGGATAGAAGATGAATACGACCTCAAGGCATACCATGAGGCTATGGAAGAATACCGTAAGAACCCGGTAACATATTCTCACGCTGATGTAATCCGCATGCTGGAGGAAGATTGATGCGATACTCTGTCGAATACACGACACAAGCGGTCAATGCATTAAAAAAATTGGATAGTCAAACACGAAGGCTAATACTTGCTTGGATAGAAAAGAACCTCGTTGGCTGTGAAAATCCCCGGATTCACGGTAAAGGTCTAACCTCAAACCACAGCGGTGAATGGCGTTACCGCGTCGGAGATTACCGCATAATAGCGGATATTTCAGAAGAGAAAGTCATTATCCTTGTATTGAGGATAGGGCATAGAAGCGATATTTACTAAAAACAAATAAAATGGAGCCGTTGGTGTTCCCGCACCGCGGCTCCGGGTGCAAAATAAGTCCTGCATGGGGCTACTTTTTGCATCCTCTATTTTAACATAAATGACCAGAGGGTTAAAGGAGGATTTTGGAAATGGCAAGGCAATTATCTACATCGTCAACTGATATGAACCATTAAGATCAGCTATCCTTTTATTATGCTTTGGTGGAGCATAGGGGATTCCCGGCAAGACTGGGGCAGTCTTGCCGCCAGCCCGGGGAACTAAAAAGCCATCCACCGGATGCCTTTTTACCCTGCCGGGCCGTTCCCTTCAAATCCCCTCTGCTCTTTACCAGAAACACAAAAGGATAGCCATCAGCTATCCTTTTATTATGCTTGGTGGAGCATAGGGGATTCCCGGCAAGACTGGGGCAGTCTTGCCGCCAGCCCGGGGAACTAAAAAGCCATCCACCGGATGCCTTTTTACCCTGCCGGGCCGTTCCCTTCAAATCCCCTCTGCTCTTTACCAGAAACACAAAAGGATAGCCATCAGCTATCCTTTTATTATGCTTGGTGGAGACATCGCTTTCAAATCCGAACCATAGACGGCCTCGACATCCTTGAGTGTGATTGTTTCCGTGCCGCCTTTGAAGTTGTAGGTGATGACGAGCCTGTCATCAAACAGGTACAGGGAGTTTACGAATGTGTCGATGATGCGCTTCCGGTATTCCCGGCTGTTTACGTCGCCGTATTTGAATTGCCCGATCCAGCTCACAATCTGCTCTTTGGTGTACTTTGGCTTTTGAAGCTCCGCTTGCAGGATGGCTATTTTCAAATCATCCCTTTGCTTTTCCAGAGCTTCCAGACGCTCTTTTGTGGAACTGGTCAGTACGCCCTGCTGGATGGCGTTCAACATATTCTCTATGCCACGTTCTGTATCGGCAAGCTGTTTTTTCAGTGCTGGAATAGTGGCGTCCTCGCTGTTTTGCAAGGCAAGAATGCTGTCGGCAATGCGGCTGATTTCCTCGTCCCGCAAAACCCTGTTGACGGTCAGAATGACTGCCGCTCGCTCAATGAAATCCTTCTTGACGGATTTCTTCTTGCAGCCCAGCTTTCGCTTTGCCCCGGCGCACTTGTAGTAATAATGCTTGTCTCCCGTATGGCTCGTCCCGCTCTCGCCTATCATCATGCGCTCACAGAGTCCGCAAAACAATTTAGTTGTCAACAGGTAGTCAACGTCCGCTTTTGCCGTTGCCGGCGCACGCTTGTTTTTCTCCAACCGTGCCTGTACCTGATAGAACACATCGTCCGACAATATCGCAGGAACGCCGCTGGGGATAATTACATCCTGATAACGATACTCTCCGATATACTTGCGATTTTTCAAAATGCGGTTGAAGCTATTCGGAGAGAATGGCTTGACGCTTTTCGTTTTCAGCCCCCTCCTGTTGAAGTCCTCCACGATGGTGCGGACAATTTCGCCGTCAGCATATCTTTGAAAAATCTCCCGCACCAGCGGAGCTGTAACAGGGTCGAGAACGAGCTTCTGCTCTTTCTTATCCAGCAGATAGCCAAGCGGAATGCCGCCACCATTGTTTCTGCCTTTCAGGGCGTTCTCCTTTTGCCCTCTGTGGATTTTTTCGGACAGCTCAGCGGAGTAATATTCGGCGTAGCCCTCCAGCATGGATTCAAGGATGATGCCCTCCGGCCCGTCGGAGATATTCTCCTTGACGGATACGACCTTCACGCCGTTCTTCTTCAGAATCCGCTTGTAGTGGGCGCTGTCGTAGCGGTCACGGGAAAAGCGGTCGAGCTTCCAGATCAGCACCACACCGAACAGCTTTTGCTCGCTGTCCTTTATCATGTTTTGAAATTCCGGTCTGTCCGCGGTTCTGGCGGACAAGGCTCTGTCGATGTAACTGCGGAGAATGGTGATGCCGTTTCTTTCGGCATACTCCGTACACTCGCGGAGCTGCCCTTCAATGCTTTCTTCTCGCTGGCTGTCCGAGGAATAGCGGGCGTAGATTACGGCTTTCATTTCGTATCCACCTCCGAGAGCATCTGCACAAGCATTGCCTTCAATCGTTTGTTCATGGCCGAGCCGGGGTCGAAGCACATTTCCACGAACCGCGCCATTTCGGGATTGTTCAGGCCGAGCTTCACGCAGTTGTTATAGATCATGCCGTGTGGGTCGTCCGTCCTGCCGAAAATGTAGTCCAGCGACACGTCAAAGTAGTCGGCGTATTTCAGAAAAACCTCCGGGGAGGGCGTGGAATCGTCGATCTCATATCGGGCAAGGGCGGATTGGGAAACGTCAAATTCCTTTGCCAGCTTTGCCTGCGAGAGCCTGACGCTTTCGCGCAAGCCCCTGAGCCGTTCACCGATGATTTTCAAGGCTGCGTCACCTCCTTTTCTGTTTCAAGTATACCCGGAAACAGAGAATATGTCAATGATATATTCACATAACTCTGCGAGTCTCTGACGCGCCGCAGGCGAGGAAAGCTCCGCAGGAGCGCAGCCGATTTTGCAAAAATCGTTCAAAGGGGCTTGGGGATAAATTTCCCCAACAAGCGCAAAGTGGCTCCAAGCCACCTTGCTTGCCAAGTGTGAAGCCAACAGGGTTCGCAGGTTGGCAAGCAGCAAAGTGGGTACCGCTTTGCCCTGCTTGCCAGTCCGTTTTCCGTTCTGCAAAGGCACCCTATTTTTAATCGAGGGAGCGCCCAGCAGAATACGATCAAGGACAGAACCCCGCGATTCCGTGCAACATTAAGATAGCACAACAGACAAGACGGGCAAGCACAAGCTGTGCCTGCCCGCCCTGATTCTACCATGAACAATGACAGGGTCGATTTACTCCGCATCCATTCTCAAATAATCCGTATGCACATATCCTTTTTGATTGCCCGTCCATGTGATTTCCGCCCATTTGCCCGTTATGCTCCACACGGCTACCGTCTGTCCTCTGCGTAATTTGCCGAGCTTCTTATAATTTGTACCGGGGCCGGAGCGTACATTGACCTTGCCGATGGCAATAGCGGCTCCCACAGAGCCGGGATCGGTGGAAGGAACATCCGTTTGCGAGATAGCCATCGAACTGCACACAAAGCTGATATAGTCCTTATTCACATACCCTTTGCGATTCTGCGACATAACAATTTCCGCCCAATTGCCGGACTCCGATACTATTGAAATAATTTGAGCCTTTTTTAATTTTCCAAGACGCGAATAGTTTTTGCCGGGGCCGGAACGCACATTCACATTTCCTGTTACTACAGCTTCCGCAATCGTGGGAAAATCGGTAGCCTGATTGGCAGATGGTTTTGTGAATAGCTGGACGATATAGTAGCATTTTGCTTTGGTGGAATAGTGCATATAGACACCGGTATGCGAATACATGGAAGAACTAACATTTTCTTCAAATCCCGGTGTTTTCATCCAGTATTCCACAATTTGTTCTGCCGTCGGCTTTGCTTTTGAGCGCATCCAGTTGCAGCCCGATGATGCTTGCATCGCAGAATATCCATAATCCGTGAAAATGGTATCCCATTTCTGACCATTAGGGCGATAAGCAGTCATTTTACTTTTGCCGTCCTGTTCTACGGCAAGCATGGCAGCCATAGCGCATAGCCGAGCATCGAGAACGAGATTTGTGCCATCATGATATTTGTTGCTGAATTCAAGTACGCTCTGCTGATAATCATTAAACCCGTACGATGCCGATGCATACGCCATCGGGAAAACCCCAATAACAAATATCAAAGCCATAAATATCGATATCATTTTTTTATTCATAAGTATTCCTCTTTCTCTCACAAGTCACATTATGCTGTGCGAGATTATACATTCTCGCACAGCATAGATATATCACGGAACGTAGCAGCCAAAGTAGGATGCTATATCAGTTGCTTTAGCAAAAACCGAGTAATTGACCGTTTCACCGCCGCCACTTTGAAGGCCCGCCCAAATCGGTCCCAAGTTTGTATATACAAACACAAATCCGCCGCTGTCACCAACTTTAGATGGATAGCTCGCTTTTGCTCCAACGTAATAGTGTGTCAATCCATCTCTGTTCTCAGTCCACTGATAATATACGGAGACTTCATCTACCTCTCCACTGGAGAAAGGTTTGGTTTTATGTCCCCTCATATGGACCGGAAGACCAGCTTGTATAGTATAAGTCTGTCCGGAAACGACAGCGTTTGCTCCTGTTATCTCGGGGATAGTATTTGTGACAGTATTACCGGAATTGAGAGTAACAAAACAAGCGTCCGGCCCCCGCGTTGCCATTGATGTGTTTTGCACCCTTTGTGTTACAGACCCAATTGTCTGTCTGCTACCATTTTTAATTACATCCCCAACGAGAGTTTCATGACCTTGAATTATCAAACCATTTATGCCAGAGTTCGTTGTTACCCCTACGCAGCAGCTTGATGTACTGCCACGGGTAGAGTTTTTCATTGTATTCCCGCATCCAATACTGGCTGTTGGCTGAATTGGATCTGATTCAACGATCTCTGTAACACCAGAGGGAACCCACGCTAACTTATCGGAATCAAGCAATGTCTTGTCCTCGACAGCAAGAGTAACTCTGTTCTTTTTCGGGGAAATACCAACAGAAACAAACTTCGGAATAGACGAAGCGTTCTCGACAATGATATTCCAAGCCGTCTCCAACTCAGCAAAAGTATAATCACAAGACACAATGCTTATGTCAGAATCGTTCTTGTATGCTGCTACACTTGAACCGGTTTCTCTTGAGGCATTGGTAGTGAGAAGAATAATGCGGCCATTATCATAATACATACCACCATAAGTATCTTCATATACCCCTCTCTTTGAAGCCTCAGACAATGCAGAGTGGATATCGTCCATTTTGTCAAGAATATCAATATCTACAATGTTCAGATTGGATGATGCCCCCGCAACAGGCATGAAGCATAGCACCAAGGCCACCGTCAACAAGACGGATAGAAATTTCCTGCTCATATTTTCTCCTCTCCTTTGTACCAAAGTAGTAGTTATTAAAGCTCATCCCCAAAGGTTATACTGCACTGAGCAAAGGCTTTTGTGTTCTTATTACAAGTGAACTGAACAATGTTATCAACATTTATAATACCCTTTTTTTCAGTACATTTTCACTTCGATTCCATAAAACAAAAGCGCACAAGCCGACTAATCACCAGTCCGGCCTATGCGCCAACAGAAACGATTTTGATACGACCTCTCCACAATCGGGAGCCGCACCAATACCACCAACGCGCGAAGCCGAACCGGGCATCATTGGGACGATACATGGCGTTACCTCCAATCATAGTTTGTCAGATAGGTATTCTATCTACATAATAAGTCTACCATGAATGGCCGAAAATGACAATCTCTATCTCCGATATGTATTGTAAATATTTTATGAACGAAGTCCGCTCATTCCGCCCATCGGAATCTTGTTGGGGAGTGCCTTCCTCACGAAGATAGGCGGTATGCAACAGCCAGCGGGTACGCCCTGAAACGGGGCGCACCCGACTACATCTCCGGTTGAAAATCCAATATCTACAATCGCCAGAATTTGTATGGGCGGGCAGGCACAGTCTGTGCTTGCCCGCCTTGTCTGCCGAAAAGCGCGGCGGGCAGCGGCAGTCAATGGCGCGAAGCGTTCATCTTGACCATTGACGGCTGGCGGCTGCCGCGCTACTGCCTTTGCCAGTCTGCAAGCCACAGAACAATTTCGGTAGCCGCTGCCGAAATTACGCTGTCAACCGCTTCCGTTCCCGTGGTATTGACGTGCAGCCCCATCGCTGCTATAATGAAAACACAATTTCAGACACAGTACACCATGCAGACACCGCAAGCCTTGCTTGACAGCGTGTCTGCTTTTCATTTCAAAAAGGGAGCGGCTGTTCTCGGAAAGGAGAAGAAGCGAAGCGATGTCAACATTCAGCGGTCGGAAAAACAGTGGCATGGAGATCCCGGATTACGCCATTGAACGCATCGCCCGCTGCCTGTTGCCCATGATCCAAGCGTACTATGAAAGCGATGAAGGTCAGGCGGAACTGGCAGCGTGGAACGAGAAAAAAGACGCTGAAGACACAAGAGAACAAGACAGAAAGACGGCATGATAAAGCAAGGGAGTGCGCTCGGCGCACTCCCTTTTGCGTATTCAGTTTTCGTAGGGCTTGTACTCCGTGACGGCGTTCAGATATGCCTCAACGTCGCCATTCAGAATAAGTTCGGCATAAGCCAGCGGGTCGTTGTAGATGAGGTAGTCCAGCTCAGAGCGCTGGAAGCGGTTGTCCGCCGCCTCGTTCTCCACGGCGGTGCAATTTATGGAGTAAATACTCCCATCCGTGAAGTGAAGTTCCACGCAGGCGGTATCTATATTGAACGCACAGCTTATGAGCTTTTCCATGGGTATATCCTCCTGAATTTGATGTTATTCTATCCCGAAACTAAACTTCAATATCCTTGATAAAAACAAGAAATCCGAACCCCTGACCGATTGGTCTAAGGTTCGGATTATCTTGCATTGGTGGAGCATAGGGGATTCGAACCCCTGACCTCAACATTGCGAACGTTGCGCGCTACCAACTGTGCTAATGCCCCATATCATTTGTATTATACACCAGATTTAAAAAAAATCAACCCGCTTTTAAAAAACTTGTCATCGCCGTTGACAAACATGTTTCGACGCGATATAATAATCAAGCACGCGATAAACGGCGTATGCGCCCTTAGCCCAGCTGGATAGAGCGTCTGGCTACGGACCAGAAGGTCGGGGGTTCGAATCCCTCAGGGCGCGCCAAAGGAGAAAGGATTACCGTCAGGTAGTCCTTTTTTCATTTGTTCAATAATGCCCGAGGAACACAAAACCATTCAGCAAATGTTTTTTTATTTCCCGATCTTGTAGAGGCACTGCCCCACACATTTTTCGTAAAGATTTACTAAAACCTATTGACAGGGGCAGCTGGGAAAAGTATAATACCACCAACCTACCTAATTGGTGGTATTTAGGGCGAATTTATTTTGAAGGAGATACGGTGCTATGTCAAGGATTTTTACCTCCGCCGATCAGCTTATCGGCCATACCCCCCTCATGGAGCTTACCAACATCGAAAAGAAGCACGGCCTCAAGGCAAGGCTGCTTGCAAAGTTGGAGTACTTTAACCCCGCAGGCAGCGTAAAGGATCGCATTGCCAAGGCCATGATAGACGACGCCGAGGCAAAGGGCCTCTTAAAGCCCGGCTCCGTCATAATCGAGCCCACCTCCGGCAATACCGGCATAGGCCTGGCCTCCGTGGCCGCCGCCCGGGGCTATAGGATAATCATAGTAATGCCTGAGACAATGAGCGTTGAGCGCAGGCAGATAATGAAGGCCTACGGCGCAGAACTGGTGCTCACCGAGGGCGCAAAGGGCATGAAGGGCGCCATTGCCAAGGCCGAAGAGCTTTCCAAGGAGATCCCCAACAGCTTTATTCCCAGCCAGTTTGTCAACCCTGCCAACCCAAAGGCCCACTTTGAGACCACCGGCCCCGAGATATTCGATGATACCGACGGCAAGGTTGACATATTCGTAGCCGGCGTAGGCACCGGCGGCACTGTAACAGGCGTTGGCCAGTATCTCAAGTCCAGGAATCCCAGTGTTAAAGTAGTCGCAGTAGAGCCAAAGAGCTCCGCGGTGCTCTCCACCGGCGTTGCAGGCCCCCACAAGATACAGGGCATAGGCGCGGGCTTCGTGCCGGACGTACTGGATACAAAGGTATACGACGAGATAATCCCTGTTACCAATGAGGACGCATTCGCTGCCGGCAAGGAGATAGGCAGGAGCGAGGGCGTGCTGGTAGGCATATCCTCCGGCGCGGCGCTGTGGGCGGGAATAGATCTCGCAAAGCGGCCCGAAAACGCCGGCAAGACCATTGTGGTGCTGCTGCCGGATACCGGCGACAGGTATCTCTCTACTCCCCTGTTTGCAGACTGATAAATTTACTGTATAATAAAGTGTCCCGGAAATACCGGGGCACTTTTTCCGTACATCGAGGAGGTTTTCCATGGAAATCACCGTTCAAGAGCTTGCTGCTCTCGACCCCAAGGGATACGTGCTGCTGGATATGCGTGGTTCCGAGGCCAGGGAGTACGGGTCAATACCCGGCTCCGTTGGAGTTTCTCCGGAGGAGCTGTCCCGGTATAACGGCGATAGGGGCAAAAAGGTGATAATATACTGTGCCCGCGGACAGGTCAGCCTTGACGCGGCCATAGCCCTGCGGGAGAGAAGCTATGACGCATACAGCCTCTCCGGCGGCTATCTCGCCTGGCTGCAGGACGAGATGGAAAAGCAGGAGGCGGCAGCGCTGTGCCGTCAGGTCGAGGAAAGCATTCGCAAGCGCTTCCACAGCAAAATCTGGTGCTGCTTCACCCGGGCCATACGGGAGTATGAGCTTGTAAAAGAAGGGGACAGGATCGCCGTGTGCATATCCGGCGGCAAGGACTCCATGCTCATGGCAAAGCTCTTTCAGGAATTAAAGCTCCACAACAAGTTCCCCTTCGAGGTGGAGTTTCTGGTGATGGATCCGGGCTACAGCCCGGAGAACCACCGCGTAATAGAGGAAAACGCCAGAAAGCTCAGCATACCCATACACATATTCGAATCAAACATATTCGAGTCGGTTTACCATGTTGAAAAGTCCCCCTGCTACCTCTGCGCCAGAATGCGCAGGGGGTATCTCTACCGCTACGCACAGGAGCTGGGCTGCAACAAGATAGCATTGGGCCACCACTATGACGACGTTATAGAGACTATACTCATGGGTATGCTGTGGGGGGCGCAGGTGCAGACCATGATGCCCAAGCTCCACAGCACAAACTTCGAGGGCATGGAGCTTATACGCCCCCTTTACTACGTCCGGGAGGACGCCATCAAGGCGTGGCGGGACTGCAACGGCCTGCACTTTATACAGTGCGCCTGCAAGTTCACGGACACCTGTACCACCTGCACAAATAATGAGACAAAGTCCAAGCGCATGGAGGTAAAGAACCTCATACGGGAAATGAAAAAAACAAACCCCGGCGTAGAGGCCCATATATTCAGGAGCATGGAAAACGTCAGTCTGGACGCCGTCATAGCCTACAAGACTAAGGGCAAGAAGGTGCATTTTCTGGACAATTACGACGGCGAGGCATAAAAAACGCGCGGGACACGCATTGCCCGCGCATTTGCATACGGCTTATATCACATAATTGTCTGCCATTGGCGCCTTCATGAGGTCCGCCAGGGTTATATTTGAGAAGTAATCCCTTGTCATATCGTAATAGCCCTGCCATACGGGCAGCGTCTTGCACTCCGCAGCCATTTTGCAGGGAGCCGCCCCCTCCTGAAGGCAGGCCACCGGAGCAAGATCCCCCTCCGCCACTCTGAGTATATCCCACAGGGTATACCTATCCGGATCCCGGACAAGACGGTACCCCCCGCCTATGCCGTGAGAGCTTTCGATAAAACCTGCGGCCTTCAGAGGCGGCATTATCCGCTCTATGTATTTAAGTGATATATCCTGCCGGGCAGCCACGTCCTTTATGGGGATATACGCCCCTGTGTTGTGCTCCGCCAGATCTAAAAGTATGCGTATGGAATACCTTCCCCTGGTAGATATCATGGCTAATTTCTCCTTTACCATCAGTTGACAAGAGCACACAAGCCCTAAAGGCTTGTTTTGGTACGCTCCTGCGTTCTCGTCGCTTGTATTACATCCAGTAGTACTGCGCTCCTCGGCCTTGGATCGCCCTCAAAACAAGCTCTTTAGGGTCTTCGAGTTTTAGAAGCCAAAGAGTATGGCAGAACAAGGAGGACGAGTGCAGAAATACTGGTTGTATTTCAAATGAGGACGACACAGTTATGCCGTGCTGTTTGGCTTATAAAACCTTGTGTGTCCTTGTCAACTGATGGTATAACTGAATTATACTACCGACATGCAGGTTGGGCAATGGCTTTGTGGCACTCGTGCAAAGCCGCGTTTTCATTGGGACGGTTATGTGGTAAAATATTTTTATCTTTCAGGGAGGATTGAGATATGGGAAATGATCTCCACAGGAAGCTTAAAAATATGAAAATGGGCCGCGCAGTATGATGACGGAAAAATGCGGCATAATATCCGGCGGAGAGCGGGATACCCTAAGCGGCATAGAGGACTGCGGGCTCATCATCGCCTGCGATAGGGGATACGAATACGCAAGGGCTGCAGGCGTGCGCCCCGGGCTGCTGGTAGGCGATTTCGACTCATATACCGGCCCATTGCCTGAGGACATCCCCCGGCTGGACCTGCCCGCAGAAAAAGACGATACCGACACCATGGCGGCGGTACGGTACGCCATAGCTCAGGGCTATGGCGAGATAAGGATATACTGCGCCCTGGGCGGCAGGGCGGATCACCTGTTGGGCAACATACAGGCACTCTCCTTCTGCGCGGAGCGGAGCGTAAGGGCCTCCATAGTGGGAGGCGGCTGCCGCATAGACGTGATAAAAAATTCTGTTATTTCCCTTGAAGAACAAAATGGTTATTTTTCCGTAATATCCCTGAGCGACGTCAGCACCGTCACCATAGAGAACGCAAAATATGAGCTCTCTGACGCCCGCCTGACCAACTCCTTCCCCATAGGCGTGAGCAACCGGTGGAAGAATGGCGAAGCACGGGTGAAGGTTAAGGACGGAACTGCGGCGGTGATCAGGGTAAAAGAATAGATGCCGTATATCTTTCCTGTTTTTCGTCCATACTATCCTCCGAGCCCCCTATGCGGGCAAACAAATACGGAAAATATCAAGGAGGAAACTCAGTATGATGAAGAAGACAGCGGCGATGATGCTGGCAATGGCGTTAATAGCGGCATTTGCGGGCTGCGCGCCCCAGAACACACCTGCCCCCAGCCCCAGCCCGGCGGCGGTAGCTACCCCTGCGGCCTCCCCCGTGGTTTCGCCTGAGGTCACCAATAACGCGGGAACAGGCCCTAATACCCAGGGCAATACCGATGGCGTTATAGAGGGCTTCAAGGAGGGCGAGGTAGTGGATGCGGACAAGCTGCCCGACAAGGTAAAGACCGCCATAAAGGAAAAATATCCTGAGGCGACCATAAAGACCGTCACCTTCGCCACCTATGAGAATCAGCAGCTCTATAAGATATTGCTGCAAAAGACTGAAAACGACACTACCGAAGAGGTGTACGTCACCGCCAACGGCGTCATAATACCCGCGAAGGCTACCGCCGCAGCAACTCCCGGCGTCTCTCCCGCAGGCACAGCGGCTCCCGCAAAGAAAAAGTAACGCGATTAAAAAGCGGCCTCGCGCCGCTTATTTTTTTGCCAATTTAGGCCGAATTGCAAAAATACATCAAAAAAACACAGCAGACGGGAAATTTCCCACAAACTCTGGTATAATAAACAAAAACGCACCGGGAGGTCTGTAATATGTACGGATATTACGGCTACGACACGCTGTTCCTTGCGGTAATAGTTGTGTTCATACTGGGCATATGGGCCCAGATAAGGGTAAAAAACACATATAAGAAGTATTCGCAGGAGTACGCCTCCTCAGGCGTTACCGCAGCCAACATGGCGGAACGTATGCTTTCGGAGCACGGAAGCTCCGTTCAGGTAACTATGATACCCGGCAGCCTTACAGACAACTACAACCCCCGGACGGGGATGGTCAGCCTGTCACAAAGCACCTACGGCAGCACAAGCGTAGCGGCCCTCGCCGTAGCGGCCCATGAGATAGGTCATGTCATGCAGCATCAGGAGGGGTATATCCCCATAAAGATACGCAACGCCATACTGCCCGCCGCCTCCATAGGCTCCACCGCAGCCCCGTATATAGTCATACTGGGCGCGATAATGGGCTCCTATAACCTTGCCATGATAGGCGTGTATCTTTTCCTCGCCATGCTGATATTCCAGATAGTGACGCTTCCGGTAGAGCTCAACGCATCCAGCCGGGGCCTTGAGATGCTGGAGTCCGGCGGCTATATCTCCTACGATCAGCGGGGCGATGCTAAGGCGGTGCTGAAGGCTGCCGCCATGACGTACATCGTTGCGGCACTTTCCACCCTTGTATCCTTCCTGCGGCTGCTCATGATAGCCAACAACAGCAGGCGAAGAAATTAACGGCATAAAAGCTCGAAAAAGTGGCGTTCAGCCACTTTTTCGACAGTCATAAGGCGCGGGAACCCGCGCCTTTATTTTACCCTCGTTTCACCTTCACATCGAACCTTACCGCCTTTTCTGCGCCGAACATGTAGCCGGTGGAAGCCTCCAGCTGCTCGAAGGAGGTCTCGGTGACCAGCAGCGTATCCCCATAGAGCCGCACGCGGTACTCCGCAGGCGCGCCGTACTCCGGTGCGCCCGGCTCCTCCAGCATGTCCCTGTCCTCCGCAACGAGGGGCAGCGGGCATATGAGGTCGAGGCCGTTGCCATAGCCCATGGTAAGGTCTATGGAGAACCTTATGTATATCCGGCAGCTTTGGCCGGGGTCCAGCTCGTTCAAAAGGGGCAGAGTAAGTACCGGGCCGTCCAGGGTATAGTAGGCCATTTCCCCATTGAGCGCTACACCGGTCACCTCCATGCATCCGGGAGCCACGGCGTTTGGATAAAGGCCGATATCAAGGGAGTATACCGTCTCCACCTGCCTGCTCACGTAGTCTATGAGCACCTGCCCTTCTGCCCGCCTGCCCTTGGTGTCTATGTATAGAGAGGCGGCGTACAGGCTGTCGGTGCGGCCGGCCGGCGCTATGTCCGGCGTTGGGGCGGCGGCAGGCTCCGGCGTAAGGTCGGGTATGATGGGCTCCGCTGCGGAGGAGGTATTCTCCGCCTCGCCCTTAAGCGGTATGGCTCCCAGCCCCGTCCATACCAGATAGCACAGCGCGAGGAACGCCAGAACCCCCGCCGTTATGAGAATGCCGCGCTTTAAGGCGCGCTTTTTTCTTTTTTGCTTTGCCGTGTTTTCCATGTGCCTGATTATACCATATATCGCCGCAAAAGTGTTTGAACAATGGCGAATCTTGCCCCTATTGCACCAATACGCTCTCCCCGGTGGAAAGAAGGTGTATCCAGCACTCCTTTACGGGGATGCCTGTCAGCTCCTCAAGGGCGCTCTTATAGAGCCTTAGCTGCTTTGCGTGGCTCATTGCCACCTCCTTAGCCCTGCCCTTTGGAACGTAGTCCGTCTTGTAGTCTATAAGCACCCATTCGCCGCCTTCAATAAAGCAGCAGTCGATTATGCCCTGCAAAAGCAGCGTCTCATCCGTATCCGCATCGAATACGGAATTTGCCTTTACCCTGTGGTTAAAGGCAAGCTCCCGCTCCACCCTTGGCGAAGCGAGCATACGGCTGCCCAGCCCCTTTGAGAAGAAGTCCACTATGTTGGCCGCATATATGCCCTCCGCCTCCTTCTTTGTGAGTGTGCCCCTATCCGTAAGCTCCTTCAGGCAGGCATTCACGGAGGCGAAGGTATGCTTCGCTATGGGCAGATGCTCCATCAGCTTGTGGGCGGCAGTGCCCCGGCTGACTGCCCGCTCCGCCATGCTGTCCCTCATAAAGTCCGGGTACTGGCCCAGCTCGGGCAGGTTGCCTATCAGCTGGGATACGCTTATTTTGGAGGGCAGCACAGTGTCCGCCCCGTAGGGATAGCGCCAGGCGAACAGCTCCGCGTATTCCCCGGGGCCGTCCTCTACGGCCTGCCTTGTGAAGGCCAGATATTCCTCCCGCGGCAGCGCCGCGCCCAGTGCGGACGCCCGAAGCGCCGGGTGTACGGCGCAGAGTATGGTCTTATGACCGCTGAGGGGGGGCATTCCAAGGTATTCCCTGAGTGGGTTGCCGGAGGGGGAGGAAAACAGCACCGGCAATATCCAGTCGGCGAAGCGCTCCGCCCCGGAACAGGTATTTGGGGTGACTGGTATGCGCCCGGCCCCAAGGCCTTTTTCCACATCCCTGAAGGAGCAGAGCATTATGAGCTTTTCCGAGGCGCGGGTCATGGCAACGTATAAAAGGCGCATCCTCTCGGATATCTCCCTGCGCCATATGCGCTCCGCTATGGCGGAATGGTAAAGGTTCAGCTCCCGGCTGCTTCCCCTGGCGGCCTTCAGGCCTATGCCGAGGGAGGAATCCAGCACCAAAACGCTTGAGCGGCTCTTTTTGTTGAAGTTTACCGAAAGGCCGCCCAATATCACCGCCGGAAACTCAAGGCCCTTGCTCTTGTGTATGGATATGAGCCGCACAACGTTGGCCGAGGCTATCTGCGCCGCCCCCAGAGAGTCGCCGGAGCGGGCCTTTTCCATAAACCGCAGGAAGCCGCGTATGCCGTGGCCGGAGTTTGAGTATATGCCCGCGTTCTTTATGAGCGCCTCAAGGTTGGCGTGCCGGGACTGACCTCCGGGCAGCGCGGATACGTAGTTCTCAAAGCCGGTATCCTCCAGCAGCATGGCTATGAGCTCGGTTATGTCGTAAAGCTCGCCCTGGGCCCGCCACCTTTTCAGTCTGCCAAGGAATCCGCCGGCCTTATGGCCCAGAGGCGTGTCCCTATCCGCCCCGGCCTTGAGCGCCTCGTAAAACAGTCCCTCCCTGCAGTCAGCGCGGAGGGTTATGAGTTCCTCCGTGGAAAAGCCGCCTATGGGGCTCCTCAGTACGCTTATGAGGGGTATGTCCTGCAGGGGGTTGTCGATTATGGCCAGGAGATTCAGGAATATCTGCACCTCTATGGCGTCGAAATAGCCGCCTGTCAGCTCGGCGTATACCGGTATGCCCTCCCGGGACAGCGTGCGCACCCAGGCCTCCGCCACGTTCTTCGGGGAGGAATGCAGTATCACTATGTCGCTGTATTTATAGTTTCGGGTATTTCCCTTCCTGTCGGTAAAGCTCTCGCATAGCAGCTCCCGTATGCGGCCCGCGGCGAAAAGAGCCTCCGCCTCGGCGGCGAGAAGCTGCTCCTCCGTGTTTTCGTCCGCCGCGTCACCTGTGTCCAGCGGCGCGCTCCGGGATATGACGTGGAGCTCCGCACCGCCAGGGGAAGCGTCCCTGCGGCCGTGTACGAGGCGGGCGGTTTCGTCGTAATCCACGCCGCCTGTCTCCCGGGTCATTATTGGGGTAAATATGCTGTTGACGCCCTCTATGACCTCATTGGAGCTTCTGAAATTGGCGCTCAGATGCAGCGCCGCATCCCGCCTTGAGAATTCGTCTATGCGCTCTGTGAACATGGTAGGCTCAGCCATGCGGAAGCCGTATATGGACTGCTTCACGTCCCCCACTATAAAGAGGTTGTCGGGACGGGCAAGGGCCGAAAAAAGGGCGTTTTGCAGAGGGCTGCAATCCTGATACTCGTCTATGAATACGAAGCTGAACCTGTCGCGATACTCCTTGGCCACGGCGGGGAGCCTTAGGAGCCGCAGGGCTATGTGCTCCATGTCCGCATAGTCTATTATGCCTGCCTGCTCTTTCTTTTCGGAATACAGGGCTATAAAGTCCCCGGTAAAGGAGTACAGCATATCCAGCAGCGGCTTTATGCCGCAAAGGAGCCTCGCCTGCCGTTCCATTGGCTTGCCGGACAGGGCGATGTGCTTCTTTACCTCCTTCTTCATGTCGTCCCGGGGCTTTTTGACGTACTCGCTGTAGGATTTTTCCGCCCCCCTCATGCTGAAGGTGGCGAATGCACAGGCGGAAAGCTGGTTGGCGTAGCCCCTGAGGCTCTTTTGCAGCAGCGCCCCGCCCAGCTGCGTAAGGTCGCCGTCCAGTATGGCGGCGGTTTTAGGGTAGTCCTCCGCGATCTCGTCCCGCCGGGAGCGCAGTATGTCCATATACGCCCCAAGCCGCACCTTCAGCCCCTTCAGGTATTCCTCCGCCGCGGGGCAGAGGGGCAGCGCGTCTTCGGCAATGTCGTATTTGTCTATGGCCTCCTTCAACCACTCCATAGGCTCGGGCTGCGCCATTATGAACTCGTAAAGCCTCAGGAACTGGGCGGAGAACTCCGCCTCCTCACCGAAGGCGTCCACAAGATCTGAAAAGCCCTTTTGCGCGTAGTACCGCTCCATGAGCTCATCAAGGGCCTCCTGTCTGAGGGCAAGGTTTTCCGCCTCTTCACCCGCCCGGAAGGCGGGGTCCAGACCGGCTATGTCGAAATGCCTTCTCAGCACATGGGAGCAGAAGCCGTCTATTGTGGATATGTTGGCCCTGCCTATACCCTCCGCCGCCGCGTAAAGCCGGGCGGCCTCGTCGCCCTGTTGTTGAGCCGCCAGGGCGGACAGCCTGTCCCCTATGCGCTTTTTCATCTCGGCCGCAGCGGCACGCGTGAAGGTCACTACCAGCAGGTCGTCCGGGCTTGCGCCCTCCAGTATGTGCCTCGCGATGCGCTCCGTAAGCACGGCGGTCTTGCCGCTGCCTGCCGCCGCGGAAACTATAAGGCTGCCGGGGGTCTCTATGGCCCGCCGCTGCTCCGCCGTCCAGTTAGTCGCCATTTCCGCCCTCCTTGCCGTTGTCACCATTCTCCTCAGCTGCGCCTATGCGCTCAAAAAAGGCCTTGTCGCTCAGGGTTCCGAGGCTGCGCTTTTTGCAGCCCGGCAGCTTTTCGTCAAAGCCGCACACGCTGCGGTTTGCGCAGTTCTTGCAGCGGTCAGGGCCGCTCCGAAGCTTTGCCGGGGATACCGCCGCCCTGCCCTCGAATATTTCCGTCAGGGTGTCGGTGGATTTTTTCAGCGCGTAGCCTATGAGGCCGTCCAGCTGCTTTTCGGGTATCACGGTCCTTGCCCCTGTGGATATTACGGGGCAGCCCTCTCCCGCCGTGGCCTTTACCACTACCGGGTCGCTCAGGGTGAGGCCGGAAAGTCTGAAGCTCTCCATCACCTTTTCCTTTACCGCCTCCTCGTCGGCTGCGGTATCCGCAGATTCGCTCACCACGGGCGAATCCACCTTCATATAGTACATGCCGGCAGCCCTTCGGGCCTTTTCCACCGCCCCTATTGCCGCGGCGTAAAGGGGTAATTGGAGGCTCAGGCCGTAGTAAAGCCTGGTGTAGCTGAAGTCGCCGCTGCCGGTCTTGTAGTCGATTATCCTGTAATAGTCCTGCCCCGCTATGGTGCAGCCGTCTATCCGGTCTATCCTCCCGCCTATGTAGAACCTTTCGCCGGTAGGCAGCTCAAGGGTCAGGGCGGGCAGGCCGCCCATGCCGAAGGACACCTCGGTCTGCTCCGGCACAAAGCCCCCCGACTGTACCTGCTGGACTATTGCCCGGGCCGTGGCCTTCACCTTGCGGATAAGCCTTGCGCAGAGCGCCATGTTCCGGGCGCTGGAAAGCAGCACCCCGTTGTTATGGGCGGCCATGAGAGGCGGCATTATGCCGTCTATTATCTCGTCGCACTGTGCGCCGCTGAGCGCCTTTATGTCCCTCTTCAGCGCCTCCTTTACGAAGGAGTCCAGCGCGCTGTGGCAGAAGGTGCCCTCGTCCAGCGGCCGCTCCTTGAATTCCCGCCGCTCTGTGGCTCTTAAGCCATACGTCACGAAGTGGTCGAAGGGGCAGGCGTTGTAGCGTTCAAGGCGGGTGGCGGAGCCGAAGAGGGAATCCCCGTACAGCTTAAGCGAAAGCTCGTGGCCGAAGGGCTCCGGGGAGCAGCGGTAGTACAGGGCGTCCTCAAGGCCCTCCAGTGTGTGGCGGTATTCCGGTTTCCCGGCGTACCACGCGTAAAGCGGCACAAGCCCTTCCCAGGGCGTAAGGTCGTCGCCGTAAGCGCGCAGCTCCTTCGCAAGGCGGGCAACTCCCCCCTCAGGGCTTACGGGGGGCAGCGGCTCAAGGTCGGTATGCAGGCCCACCTTTGGAAATATCTCCCGTATCCTGTCCACCAGCGGCGCGGGCAGGGCAGCGTCCGTCCCCGCGCTCATGGTATAGGATATGTATAAAAATTCCTTTGGGGCGGCGAGGGCACAGTAAAGATCCATAAGCTCCCCCTCCGCCTTTTCCGCGCTGCGGCCCCAGGTCTTTGCGCCCATAGAGGCGAGGTGGTCAAGCTCCCTGTCGTTTATCATGCCGTCGTCGTTGAAGTAGTGGGGGAAGCTGCCCTCGTTTGCGCCTAATATGAACATGGCACGAGGGCTTTTTGCCATTGTCCTGCCCAGGGTGCCCAGGAGCAGCTGATCCGCCGTGGCGGGTATAGCGCTTATCTCGTATGCGTCGAAGCCCTCCTCCAGTATAGCGGCGAAGCGCCTTGCGGATACCGCCCCTTCTCCCATTATGGCGTGGAGCTGGTCCAGCACCGTCAGCATCAGCCGGTACACCTGGGCGTTTTCCTCCGCAAGCTGGTGGCGGCCCTCAGCCCTGAGCCGTCCCACAAGGCCGTTTATACTGTCGTAAAGCCCCATGCTCTCCATAAAGGCGAAAAGCGCCGCCGCCTTGTCCCGGGCGGTGGGTGCGTTTACGAATGCGGTGTGGAAGTTATCTATTCTGGATATTATGAAGCCCCGGACTTTTTCGGGTATCTCCTGATCAAAGGGCTTTTTGAAGCCTGTGCCGCCTATGCCGCAGCGCAGGGCGTAGTTTTCGAACAGATCGATGTCTCCTCCCTCTATGCCCGTGAGGCCGGTGCGGAGCATGTCCATTATATAGTTGAGATTGTATCCTCTGTTTACGCACTTCAGTGCGGATAATACCAGCCGCGGCGCGCCGTAGGCGGAGAGCTTGCGGGCCCCGTCGCTGAAGCAGGGTATGCCCCGGCGCTGCATTGAGCGCAGCAGCTGCAATTCGTAGGCCGGCTCGGTGGCTATTACCGCCATGTCACGGTAGCGCATTCCCCTTTGGGCGCATCTCAATACCGCCTCCGCCGCCATTTCGCACTCCGCGCTCACGGACGTGGCGGCAGCTATGCGCAGAGATGGGGCTTCCCCGCCGTATATCTTATACGGATATGCGAATACCTCGGCCTCAAGATGGGCAAGGGCGGGGTCGGTCTGCCTCTTCGGGTTGCCGTCCGGCAGCTGTATGACCCTTATGTCGCAGCCGTTTTCCTGCGCCGCCCCGTAAAGGCGGGCATAAGCCCTGCGCTTGGGCGCAAAAAGCTTGGCGTCCCTTCCCTCCTTGGGGTCCATGCGCAGCGATATGTACATGCTCTCCGCGTGCTTCGTCATTGCCGCCATAAGATGATAAAGCTGGTCGGTGAGCAGGTCGAAGTCGTCTATGACTACCTCCGCACCCGCTATAGGTGAGGAGGGCAGGTTCTGTATCAGCGCCGCGAACATGTCCTCGCTATCCATGTACCGGCCGGAAATGTAGCTTTCCGTCTCGCCGTAGAGCAATGCAAGCTCTGTGAGCTTGTTGGCAAGCAGGCTGTCCTCCCCCGCCTTTTCCGCCCCGTCGAGCAGGTCTGCGGGCGTTACCTCATACCGCTTGCAGGCGGTGAACAGCTCGCAGAGCCGCTCGGAAAACCCGGGGCGATCCTTTACCCGGGCGAATATCCTGAGCTTGCTGCCCTGCTCGGTTATGGTCTTGCGGACGGCCATGCGCCGCCCCTGACGGGAAAGAAAGCCTAAATAGCTCCCCTCCAGCGTCTTTTCCGCAAGGGAGGAGAAGGAGTATACCTCTATATCCATAAGGCCGCCCAGCTCTGAGGCCAGCTGCCGCTCCGTCTCGAAGGTGAACTGCTCGGGCACTATCACCACCACCCGGCGGCCCTTATCAAGGGCCTCCTTTATGCAGCGGTGCAGCCGCCTCGTCTTGCCGGAGCCGGAGCGGCCCAGCAGGAACGTCACCTGGGCCGGCATTATATTTTCTCCCTGTGAAGAGGTATGTATACCATCTCCCCCTTTTCCCGGCGGCTTTCGAACAGGGTTATGGCCTGCACGGTAAGGGAGGCGTTGGCCCTGATGCTGTTCTTAAGCTCCATGGCGGTGAGGTCGTCCTGCTCAACGCTGCGGCCAAGGGTGATATGGGGCACAAACTTCTTGCGTTCCCTGGAGAAGCCCCTGTCGTAAAGGGCGGACTCAAGGGACTCGTGCATGGCGGTAAGCTCTCCAAGATCGCCCAGCACCTCCATTACGGCGGTGCGGCCGTGGCTGCCCTTCTCCAGGCTTGTATATTTGCCAAGGTGCAGCGTAAAGGGGCGTATGCCCCGCACCGCCTCTCTCATGGCCTCTGCGGCGCCTGCGATATCGTCGCTTTCTCCTATAAAGTGCAGCGTTATGTGGAAGTTGTCCTGGGGCACGAACCTGCCGCCGCAGGATATCCCCTTCACTTCCTTCTGTATCCTCGCAAGCTCCGCTTTAAAGGAGCGGGGCAGGTCTATGGCTATAAACAGGCGCATGGTATAGATCCTCCGTGTGTTTTTCAGCTTAATGATAACATATTTTATGCACTAAAAAAAGGACGGCGGGGAGCCGTCCCTGAAGTCTGTCGAAAAAGCTTGGGGTTGTTAAGGGGCCGCAGCCCCTTAAGTTAATTCCGGCTTTGACGACATGTGCGTCAAAACGGATAAAAACCGAAGGTTTTTCTTCTCTGCGGGTTTTGCCGCCCGGGAACGAATGTGAGAGGCAAAACCCGAAAAAACTCGCAAAAGTGGTCTTGCCACTTTTGCGAAACTCTAATTCATACCTTATGTATAAAGTTGCCGTTTATGTATACGTTGCTGGTGGCGATTATGAAGGCCTTGGGGTCTACGCCCTTCACTATGCGCTCAAGCTGCTCCAGCTCGTAGCGGTTTATGCAGGTGCAGAGCACCGCGGTGGGCTCGTTGGTGTATGCGCCGTAGCCGTCCCAGCGGGTGACGCCGCGCCCGGTCTCCTGCATTATGCGCTGGGGTATGGCGTTGTCCCTGTATTTGGTGAATATGAGCACCTGCATGTTGATGCTCTGCTGGTGCATCCTGTCCAGTATGAGGCTGGAAAACACCATGTAAAGCACGCTGTATACCACCACAGCGAAGTCATAGCGGAAGAAGCACAGCACAAAGAGCAGTATGTTGACGAGTATTGTGAACCTGCCCACCTGAAGGCCGGTCTTTTTCGTTATGTGCATCGCCAGCATATCCAAGCCGCCCACGGTGCAGCCGCAGGTTATGACCATTCCATCGCCCACGCCCACGCAAACGCTGCCTATCAGCACGCAGGTGAGCCTGTCGTTTATCACGGGGGCAGAGGGCACGGGTATGAAGGCGGTGGTCAGCGAGAACACCGCGGTAAATACCAGGGTGCGCAAAAAGAAGCTGCGCCCGAGGCCCTTGAAGGTGATTATGAATATGGGTATGCTCAACGCATAGTAGATCACGCCCGCGAGGTCTATATTGCTCAGCGTTATGCCGTAATCCTCCACCAGCACGGACCTTAAAAACTGGGAGTAGCCCACAAGGCCGGTGGTGTAGAAGTTCCAGGGAGTAGTGAATACGTTTATGCCTATGGACATTATGATGCAGCCCAGGGTGGCTATTATCATACGGCCGGTAAAGGTACGCAAGGTGTTGTTGTACATACGTTAAATTCCTCCCAATCTACGGGTTATATCCGGGGGCCCCTCCGGCAAACAGGGTACATTATAACCCTTGCCATTCTGGATTTCAATAGCCAAGCGCCCTTTCCCCATCTTTTTCTTATTAAGCTCCCCGCCGCCGCTAAACAGGCTATGCATAGCCTATTTAGCCCTGCCGCTGACAATCCCCCGCCCTTCGTGGTATAATAAAAAATACCGGCGGATGCGCCGGAAGCCTAAAAACGGAAAGGGAAGCATGGTATGTGCCATAAGGAATTACTTTCCCTGCTGAGGCAGGATAAGCTCATAGCGATATGCCGGGGGGCGGAGGGGGATACCCTTTTGAGCCTTGCCGCGGCCATACGGGATGGCGGTATACGCTTCATAGAAGTGACGTTCCAGCAGGAGAGGGAGGACTGCGCCGATTTGGCCCGGAGGAACATAAAGGCCCTCTGCGATATGCCGGGCATAATCCCCGGGGCTGGTACTGTGCTGAGCCCCGATCAGGTGCGGGCCGCATACGAGGCGGGGGCAAAATATATCGTCTCCCCAAACACCGACCCCGCCGTCATAGCCGAGACCAAGCGGCTGGGGCTTGTATCCATACCCGGCGCGCTCACCCCCAGCGAGATAATGGCGGCCCACAATGCGGGCGCAGACCTCGTAAAGCTGTTCCCCACGGCCACAATGGGGCTTAAATACTTCAAGGATCTCCGTGCGCCTCTCTCCCATATAGGCCTTGTGGTCACGGCGGGCATAACGCCCGATAACCTGGGGGACTACCTGAAGGCCGGGGCCTTTGCCGCAGGCATAAGCAGCCCCCTGTGCGATAAGGAGCTCATAGCCGCAGGGGACTTTGCCGAGATAACCCGCCGGGCAAGGGCTTTCCGCGGCATCGCCAATCCAACCGTAAAGGATTAAATATCTTTAATATAAGAAATGGGAAAAATATGCAGACCATAGCCGAGATACTTTCAAAGGAACTGAACGAGACCCTGCCCCACGTGCAGAACGTGATAGAGCTGCTGGATGGGGGCAATACGGTGCCCTTCATAGCCCGCTACCGCAAGGAGATGCACGGCAGCATGGACGACCTGGCGGACAGGCTTACTTATCTTAGAAACCTGGATGCAAGGCGCAGCGAGATAAGGCAGAGCATCGCCTCTCAGGAAAAGCTTACCGACGAGCTTTCATCAAAGCTGGACAGCGCCGCTACATTGGCGGAGCTGGAGGATTTATACAGGCCCTACAAGCCGAAGCGCACCACGAGGGCATCAATAGCCAAGGAAAAGGGCCTTATGCCCCTTGCCGCGAAGCTTCTCATGCAGGAGCCTGCCGCAGACCCCGTAAAGCTTGCGGAGAAATACGTAAACCCCGGCAAGGGCGTGAACACTCCCGACGAAGCCCTATCGGGCGCACGCGACATAATCGCCGAGCGGCTGTCGGATTCCGCCGATATCCGCCGCTATATAAAGGAGCTTGCCCACAGATCCGGCACGCTGACCGCGTTAAAGGCGGCGGACGCGCCGGAGGATAACGGGGTATACGACATGTACTTCGACTTTTCCGAGGGTCTCTCCACCATACCCGGCTACAGGGTGCTGGCGATAAACCGGGGCGAAAAGGAGGGCTTCCTTAAGGCTGCGGTAAATATACCGGAGGAAGGCGCGCTCCGCATAGTCGCGGGCAGCGTGGTGCGGGGGAGCTGCCCCTGCTCAAAGCAGGTGGAAGCCGCGGCAAAGGACGCGTGGAGCAGGCTTATATATCCCTCCGTTACCCGCGAGCTCCGCTCCATGCTCACCGATGAAGCCTGCGAGCAGGCCATAGCCACCTTTGCCGTAAACCTGAAGCCGCTGCTCATGCAGCCCCCGGTAAAGGGCATGGTGACCATGGGGCTGGACCCTGGCTACCGCACCGGCTGCAAGGTGGCGGTAGTGGACGAGACGGGCAAGGTGCTGGATACCGCCGTCATATACCCTGCGCCGCCCCACAATAAAATAGCCGAAGCGGAGCGCATCGTCACGGGGCTCATAAAGAAGCACAACGTGAAGGTCATATCCATAGGCAATGGCACCGCCGGCCGTGAAACGGAAAAGTTCGCTGCGGATACCGTAAAGGGTACGGACGTAAAATACGTGATAGTCAGCGAAGCGGGGGCATCGGTGTACTCCGCCAGCAAGCTGGGCGCGGAGGAGTTCCCGGATTACGACGTATCCCTGAGGAGCGCAGTGTCCATAGCAAGAAGATTGCAGGACCCATTGGCGGAGCTTGTGAAGATAGACCCCAAGAGCATAGGCGTTGGCCAGTATCAGCACGACATGCCCCAAAAGCGGCTGGACGAAACGCTGGAGGGGGTGGTGGAGGACTGCGTGAACAGCGTAGGCGTTGACCTTAACACCGCATCGGTGTCCCTCCTTTCCCACGTTTCCGGCGTAAATTCCACCGTGGCAAAGAACATCGTAGCGTACCGCGAAGCCGAAGGGGCTTTCAGGAGCCGCAAGGAGCTTCTCAAGGTGCCTAAGCTGGGCGCAAAGGCATACGAGCAGTGCGCCGGCTTCCTCCGGGTGCCGGAAAGCGCCGAGATGCTGGACAATACCGCCGTACACCCCGAGAGCTACAGGGCGGCCAAGTCGTTGCTTCTGCTCTGCGGCAGCGACATATCAAAGCTGCCCGATGAGCTTAAAAGGATAGGCATGGACAAGGCCGCCGAAGAATGCGGCATAGGTGTGCCCACGCTGAAGGATATACTCAGGGAGCTGCAAAAGCCGGGCCGCGACCCCCGGGACGAGCTGCCCAAGCCGCTGCTGCGCAGCGACGTGATGGAGATGAGCGACCTTGTGCCCGGCATGGAGCTTACCGGCACCGTGCGCAACATAGTCGACTTCGGGGCGTTCGTGGACATAGGCGTGCATCAGGACGGCCTCGTACACATATCGAGGATATGCGATAAGTTCATACGCCACCCCAGCGAGGTACTCAAGCCCGGGGACATTGTCACCGTATGGGTGCTTGAGGTTGACCAGAAGAAAAAGCGCATAAGCCTGACGATGAAAAAGCCGCAGTAAATGTAATAACAAGTCCCCAAAATATGAATTTTGGGGACTTGTACACTAATTGATTTGACAATACTTGTTATTATTCACCGGCACTGCCATATGTGAACACCCTGCTCCACGTCACCCGTTTTACGGCCCAGCCCTGACCGGTGAACGCACAATCCACATACCATGAGCCGTCGTAATTTGAAGTGGCTAAATCATACTGCCTTACGCGCAGCAGGGGTCTATCGTCATCCCCGCGGGCTATCTGTGCCCCAAGGCAATTATCATTGATATCTTTAAATTGACTTAAATAATCGGTTTTATCCGGCAGGTCGGATATATCCGGAAAAATATAATCCAGCGGCAGCTCAAATAATTCATCGTTTTTGACCCCCAAAATGTGTATCTCCCTGCTCTGGCCGCTGCTTCCGGCAAAAGCCAGCTGCATCAACATTTCGTCCTTGCCGTCGCCGTCAAAATCGCAAACGGGCACATCGGTCGGTTCAAGGCTGTCGCGTCCCGTTTCATTATCGACAAACCACCACCAGCCCGGAATTTCCTTCTCTATGGTTTTTCCGCTTCCGAGGGTAACCGTCAGCTTTGCATAGTCCTTATCCGCCATCGACAATGCCGCAGCGTCTTCAATACCGTCGCCGTCAAAGTCAGTGAACTTTTTGTATGCCGGTTCTTCAATACTCTCCACCGCCGTCTCCGCCGCTTCAGCATTATCGGCAGCGGGCAGGGAAACGCCATGCTGACAGCCGGACAGCATAAGGCAGCATAGCAATGCAATAAAAACCCTCATTATCATGTTGACCTCCTGCGCAGCTTTATTGTTTTATTAATTATATATTGTCTTTCAAATTATGTCACGTTCATCCGCCATAAGTAAAATAAAATTAACATTTTGCAGAAATAAAAAGGGAACGTTTTTTACCGTTCCCTTTGCTTTTATTTTTGTTATTGCAGCTTCTCAAGGCCGATCTTCAGCCTTCGCATGGTTTCGTCCCTGCCCAGCAGCACGCCTATCTCTATTGCGCCGCCGGGGGTGACTGCCTTGCCCGCCATGGCTATGCGCACAGGCCAGAGCAGGGTGCCGTTCTTCATGCCCTTTTCGGCGGCCATGCCGATGAGGGTATCGTGGAGCAGCGTCTCGTTCCAGTCCGGCAGCGCCTCCAGCGCGGGTATCACCATTTCGAGCACCGCTTTTGATACGGCGCTGTCCGTCTTGCTCTTTTTATTGGTGAAAAGGGCGGCGTCGTAGCCCTCGTCCAGCCTCGTCAGGAAATCCACCATATCGGGTATCTCGTTGAATACCCGCACCCGCTGCTGGAGTATCCTGCAGAGTATATCCGTATCCATATGGGCTATGCCCGCCTTCTCGTACCAGGGCATGGCGTGCCTTGTGAACTCCTCTTTGGAGAGGGCCATTATGTACTGAGCGTTCATCCATGTGAGCTTTTCCGGGTCGAATATTGCCGGGGACTTGCTCATGCCGGAAACGTCGAAGGCCTCGCACAGCTCGGAGAGGGAGAATATCTCCCTGTCGTCGCCGGGGTTCCAGCCAAGGAGCGCCACGTAGTTCACCAGTGCCTCTTTAAGATAGCCCTTGTCCACAAAGTCCGCATAGGAAGCGTCGCCGTCCCGCTTTGAAAGCTTGTGCTGTGCGTCCCTCATTATGGGGGTCATGTGGATATAGTGAGGTATCTCCCAGCCGAAGGCCTCGTAAAGAAGGTTATATTTCGGCGTGGAGGAAAGGTACTCCATTCCCCGCATTACGTGGGATATCTTCATCAGATGATCGTCCACCACGTTTGCGAAGTTATAGGTGGGCATGCCGTCTGCCTTTATGAGTATGTTGTCGTCAAGGTCGGAGTTGTTTACCGTGATGGTGCCGAACACCATGTCGGTAAAGCTGGTGGTGCCTTCTGTGGGCACGTTCTGGCGGATGACGTAGGGAACCCCCGCGTCCAGCTTGGCCTGTATTTCGGCCTCTGAGAGGTGCAGGCAGTGCTTATCGTACTTGAAGGTCTCGCCCCGCTCGGCAGCCGCAGCGCGCCGCTCCTCCAGCTCTTCTTTAGTGCAGAAGCAGCGGTAGGCGTGGCCGCTCTTTATGAGCTGCTCCGCAAACGGCAGATACATGCTTTTTCTTTCGCTCTGTACATAGGGGCCATATTCGCCGCCAATGTCGGGGCCTTCGTCCCAGTTCATGCCCACGTCCTTGAGGGTGCGGTAGATAAGGTCGGTTGCGCCCTCTACAAATCTTTCCTGATCCGTATCCTCTATGCGGAGCAGGAACTTGCCGTGGTTATGGCGGGCAAAGAGATAAGCGTAAAGGCCGCTGCGAAGATTTCCTATGTGCATATACCCCGTAGGCGATGGGGCAAAGCGTGTGCGTACTTCCATAAATGCTTCCTTTCTTATGCCTTAAAGCTGTCCTTGAGGCCGACTATCCTGTTGAACACGGGGCGCTCCCCGGTATAGTCAAGGTCGGCGCAGAAGTAGCCGGTGCGCATGAACTGGCAGCGGTAGCCCGGCTCCTTTTGGGCAAGCTCGGGCTCCACCAGAGCGTTGACGACTGTCAGCGAATTGGGATTGAGCCGCTCCGTAAATTCCTTCTCCTCGCCCTCCGCCTCGGGCAGCAGCAGGTCTTCGTAAAGGCGTATCTCGGCGGGCTTCGCGTCCTTGGCGTTGAGCCAGTGTATGGTGCCCTTTATCTTTCTCTCGCACTCCCCGCCCCTTGTCGCGGGGTCGTAGGTGCAGTATACCGTGGTGACATTGCCGTTTTCGTCTGTGTCCCAGTGGGAACACCTGACCACGTATGCGCCCTTGAGGCGCACCTCGCATTCGGGCTTGAGCCGGAAGTACTTCTTGGGGGCGTTGCAGTTGAAATCCTCCCGCTCTATGTAAAGCTCCCGGCCGAAGCTTACCCTGCGCTTGCCTGTGGAGCAGTCGGGCAGGTACTCCACCTCCACCTCCTCGGTTTTGCCCTCCGGCCAGTTCTCCACGATGAGCTTCAGGGGGTCGAGTATGGCCATCATGCGTGGGGCGTGGGCGTTGAGGTCCTCCCTTACGCAGTGTTCGAGCATGGCTGTCTCAACCACGGAATCCGCCTTGGCCACGCCTACCCGATTCAGGAAGTCCAGTATGGACTCCGGGGTATATCCCCTGCGCCTGAGCGCGCACAGGGTCGGCATACGGGGGTCGTCCCAGCCGGCAACGTACTTTTCCTCCACCAGACGGCGGAGGTAGCGCTTGCTCATTATGGTATTGGTCATGTTCAGCCGGGCGAACTCTATCTGCCTCGGCTTATGCTCGAATTCGCACTGCTCTATGACCCAGTTGTAAAGCGGCCTGTGGGCCTCGTACTCAAGGGAGCAGAGGGAGTGTGTAACGCCCTCTATTGCGTCCTGTATCGGATGGGCGAAGTCGTACATGGGGTAGATGCACCACTTGTCCCCCTGATGGTGATGGGTCATGTGTATTATCCTGTACATGGCGGGATCGCGCATATTGAGATTGGGCGACGCCATGTCTATCTTGGCGCGCAGCGTCCTGCTGCCGTCAGGGAATTCGCCGTCCTTCATGCGCTGGAACAGGTCCAGGTTCTCTTCGACGCTCCTGTCCCGCCAGGGGGAGTTCCTGCCCGGCTCGGTAAGGGTTCCCCGGTATTCCCTCATCTCGTCCTTTGAAAGGTCGCACACGTAGGCCACGCCCTTTTTAATGAGCTTCACCGCCAGCTCATAGCACTGGTCAAAGTAGTCGCTCCCGTAAAATACGTTGTCCCAGTGGAAGCCCAGCCAGGCTATGTCCTCCTGTATGGCGTCCACGAATTCCTCGTCCTCCTTGGTGGGGTTGGTGTCGTCGTAGCGCAGGTTGCAGCTGCCGCCGAACTTTTCAGCCATGGTGAAGTCGATGGCCAGCGCCTTTGCGTGGCCTATGTGCAGGTAGCCGTTGGGCTCCGGCGGGAAGCGGGTCTGTATGTGGGTAAGTCCCTTTTCCTTTATGTCCTCTTCGATGAATTCCTCGATAAAGTTCTTTGGCGCGCGTATCTCTTCCATGGTTATACAAAGGCCCTTTCAGTAAGCATTAAATAATCGGCATTATTACCATCAGTTGACAAGAGCACACAAGCCCGAAAGGCTTGTTTTGGTACGCTCCTGCGTTCTCGTCGCTTGTATTACATCCAGTAGTACTGCGCTCCTCGGCCTTGGATCGCCCTCAAAACAAGCTCTTTAGGGTCTTCGAGTTTTAGAAGCCAAAGAGTATGGCAGAACAAGGAGGACGAGTGCAGAAATACTGGTTGTATTTCAAATGAGGACGACACAGTTATGCCGTGCTGTTTGGCTTCTAAAACCTTGTGTGTCCTTGTCAACTGATGGTTACGTATTTTAATATTATCTTGCAAGATGGAGGTGATGTCAATAAAAAACGGCGGAAAAGCTTTATTTTCCGCCGCATTGAGATTTATTGCGCCTTACGCCTTTTTCTTCATGGCATCCTTTAAGAGCCGCGCCAGCTGATCCGAGCAGGAGGTGGCCTTGTAGCCGCAGGTTATGCCGGAAAGGCGGCGTATGACTTCCTCGGCGCTGGCGCCCTCGCACATTGCGCCCAGAGCCTTAAGGTTTCCGTTGCAGCCGCCGGTATAGCTGAGATTGTGTATCTTGCCGTCGGTGACGTCAAGGTCTATCTGTGTTGAGCATACTCCCTTGGGGTAAAGCGTGTAATGCATGACAAACGTCCTTTCTTACTACTAATTTATAATTTATTTTATATTTCCCTCAAATATCTCTTCTGCGGGGCCGGTCATATAAATATGCCCGTTTTCCGCCCATTCTATCAAAAGCTCTCCGAGAGCCAGATGTACCTTAACACTGCGCCCCGTAAAGCCCGCCATACTTGCACATACCACGGCGGCGCAGCTGCCGGTGCCGCAGGCCAGCGTCCTGCCGCAGCCCCTTTCCCAGGTGCGGACGGAAATGCTGCCGTCGGGCTCCACATTTACAAAGTTCACGTTTACCTTTGCCGGGAAAAGCGGATGCCTTTCCAGCGCGGGGCCGTATTTGAGTATGTCCTCCTCCGTCACTTCGCCAAACACCGCCATGTGCGGCACGCCTGTGTTCACTGCGGAGAAGGTAAACTCCCTGCCCAGCGCCTCTATGGTTTCAAGGCGGCATATCCCCTCGCCCTTCATGGGTATATCCTTCTTATCAAAGAGCGGCTCCCCCATATCCACCCTTACGGCGGTGACGATGCCATTTTCTATGGTCATCTCCGCCAGCCTTATGCCCGCCGGCGTTTCTATCCTCATGGGGTTCGACCCCGCAAGCCCCCGCTCGTATGCAAACTTTGCAAAGCAGCGTATGCCGTTTCCGCACATCTCGGCGGTGCTGCCGTCGCTGTTGAGAAGGCGCATGCGCAGATCAGCTTTTTGAGATGGCAGCGCGAGCATCAGCCCGTCTGCCCCTATGCCGGTGCGCCTGTTGCAGAGCCGGCGTGCATCATTCGGGGTGGGAAAATATTCTTTTTCCATGGCATCTATCACTATGAAATCGTTGCCCAGGCCATGCATCTTAGTGAACCTCACGATACGCCCTCCTTTGACGGAATGAATTGTATACCTTATCAATTATACCCGCAGTGCCGCCCCTTGGCAATGCCTGCCATGATGGACGCAAATGTGAATAAACCGGGACTTTAACGGATAATTCACAGGGTACGTATGTACAATTCCGGCATTTTGGATTATTATTTAATGTGGATCACTAATGTGGAGATGTATATGGATAAATTGCATTTTATAGTAAACCCTGTTGCGGGCGGCACCAGAGCCATAGATAAGTTTGGAGCCGTCAAGGGTATGCTGGACGACATGAGGTTTCCTTATACCTATGAGTTTACCCAATGCAAGGGCCACGGCAGAGAGCTTGCCAGGGCTGCCGCGGAGCATGGGGAGAAGTACATAATAGCCGTGGGCGGCGACGGCACGGTGAACGAAGTGGCGTCCGGCCTTGTGGGTACCGATACGGTAATGGGCATACTGCCCTTCGGCACGGGGAATGACATGGTAAAGGTGCTGGGAATACCCACCGAGCCCCGTGAGGCGTTAAACGTCATACTGGCGGACAGGCCGAGGGCCATGGATGTGGGCTACGTAAACGACAGGTTTTTCGTGAACGTGTCGGGCTTCGGATTTGACGTGGACGTGCTGCTGAAGCACGAGAAGTATAAAAAGCGCTTCAAGGGCATGCTGCCATACCTTTTGGGCATAGTTGACGCGCTCACCCATCTGCGCACCCTGCACCTGACGCTGCACGATGGGGAGCGGGTATGGAAGAAGGACGCGCTGATAGTATCCGTAGGCAACGGCGCGTACATAGGCGGCGGCATGAAGGCAACGCCCTTCGCGGATCCCTTTGACGGGCTTTTTGAGGTGAGCGTGGTCAGCAGTATAAGCAGGGCAAAGTTCCTGAGGCTGCTCCCCTCATTCATCAAGGGCGAGCATACGGGGCTTCCGGAGGTGGAATACTTCCGCACAAAGGAGCTTTATGTGGAATGCCCCGAGGAGTGCTTAATAAACTACGATGGCGAACTGGGCTCCGGTATGCCGGTAAGATATAGAATAATACCGGGCGCCGTAAAGATGCTGGTGCAGCAGGATATGACTGCGGCAAATGCAGAGGAGAAGTAAAGACGTTACAATGTGCGATCGTTTTTTTATAGTGAACCCGGTGTCCGGCTCCGGCAAGTCCAGGAAGCTCTTTGAGGAGCTGCTTCCCCGGATAGAAAGGAGCGGCAGGAGCTTCGAGTGGCGGTATACCACCGGCAAGGGCCACGCAAGAGAGTTGGCGGAAGAAGCCTCCAGAAAAGGCTGCCAACGGGTGATATCCGTGGGCGGCGACGGCACCGCAAATGAGGTGGCCGCGGCGCTTATAGGTTCGGATACAGAGATGGGAATACTTCCCTTTGGCACAGGCAACGACTTTGCTAAGGCGGTGGGCCTGCCCACCGATCCCGATGCAGCGCTGGAGGCGGCGCTGTACGGCCAGGTCCGGCCGGTGGACGCCGCAATGGCAAACGACAAGCCCTTTATAAACGTCAGCGGAACAGGCTTCGACGTGGACGTGATAATCAACACCGAGAAGTTTAAAAAGAGGTTCAACGGAATGCTGCCCTACATGCTGGGCATATTCCAGAGCCTTATGCACCTCAAGCCCGTCACCTTCGAGATAACGGCGGACGGGGAAAGCTTTACCGAGCGGGCGCTGCTCTTCAACGCCTGCAACGGCACCCATTTCGCCGGAGGAATGCACGTTGCGCCCATGGCGAGCCCCTATGACGGGCTGCTCGACGTATGCATACTGCGGGCCATAAGCATACCGCAGTTTCTCCTGCTGCTGCCCCGCTATACCAGGGGCGCCCACACAGCTTCAAGGCACGTGCGCTACTTCAAGGCGAAGGAAATAGCGGTAAGGTGCGACAGCGAAAACATAATCAACCTTGACGGGGAGCTGGATTCCTCTACCCCCGTAACATTTAAGGTATTGCCCGGGGCGATAAAGCTTGCGCTTCCGGGAGAAAAAGGGAACAAATGAGAAAGAAACGCTATGTTGTAAAGCAGCGCAGCCGCATGATACTGCGCATAGGTATACTGGCACTTGGAGCGCTGCTGGCCATAGGGCTGGTGTTCGGCCTCATACACCTGCTCAAAAGCACAAAGAAGGGCGCCAAGGAGCTGACGGAGCTTCCCTTTACGGATACCGCCAACTATGCCTATACCGGCTCCGGCTTTCTTTACTTCCAGGAGGGCAAGCTTTTCTATAAGGATATCGCGGACAGCCGCAAGGATACCTCATACAAGATAAACACCGACGAGCTGAAGCTCACCGCCTCGGACAGCATATCCGTGCTGTATCACGATACGGCAGTGCAGATAGTGGGCTCAGAGGCCCCCATAGTAGTTTCCGGCAAGGTGCTGGGGGTAAAGTGCTCTCAGGCTCACGTAGCGGTGCTGAGGGAGGACAGCGCGGGCAAGACCGCCATAGTAATATACGACGGGGCGGGAACGCAGACAGACCAGATGGACTTTGACGCTGCCGACCTTATAGATTTCGGCTTTTCCAACAGGCAGGACGAGACCCTGTGGACCCTTGAGATGGACCTTTCCGCCTCCACGCCGGTATGCACCATAACCACCTACAACCTGGCCACCAAGCGCACCACCGGCGTCATAAACGTACAGAACCAGCTAACCGGGGACGTCATATTCACGGATAAAAGCCTGTTCCTTTCCGGCACCAGCGACCTCATACGCTATACACTGGCGGGCAGCAGCGAGGTCTACAGGATATCCGTATACGGCTGGAAGCTGGCGGACAGCTCAATAGGCGAATCCCCCATACTGCTGTATAAGCAGCGCGGGGGCAGCAACAGTATACTCAAGCTGTACACCGTACCTGAAGGGGACGTTGGCAGCGCCGCCATAAGCACCGTACACCCGCCCGAGGGGGCGCTGGCGGAGTTTCTCATAAAGGGCAAGCTCATGATCTATACCCCTACCGCCGCGTACACCTACTCCGCCGCAGGAAAGCTGCTCTCCAGGGATGATTTACCCATAGAGATAGACGGGGCGAAGAAGCTTTCTGATGACCATATAATGCTCAGCAAGGAAGGTAAGCTGTATATCAGCGTGACCAAGTAGAATAGAACTATAACGGCACCGGACTCTTTACAGGGCAGGCAGCCCGGAAAAGGAGGAAAAGCATTGAACATCATAGACGCGGTATCAATATGTATACTGGTGTTATTCGTGCTCTTCGGCATATATAAGGGGTTTATTTCCACCCTGCTCAACATAGGCGCGTACTTTGTTTCGGTGGTGCTGAGCTTTCTGCTCAAGCCCCTTGGGGCCAGCGCCATAAAGCACAGCGACAGGATATTCAACATGATGCTGTACTACACCGAGGGCAGCGAGTTTATCGCCAACCCGGAATACGTTCGAATGGATATATCCTCCCTCTCCACGGCCGAGATAAACGACATAATCGCCTCCTCCAATCTGCCCTTTCCCATGGGCAGGGAGATAGCCAAAAACATCGCCCGGGAGGCCTTCGCGGATCAGGGCATAGTGACGCTGGGGGACTACTTCAACCAGACCATAGTGGGCGTATTCATAAACATACTGATGTTCCTCGTATGTTTCCTTATAATACGCACGATACTCTCGCTGGTAATAAACGGGGCGGACTATGCCGATCCCTTCCCCATGCTCAAGAGCCATGACGGCATATTCGGCGGCGCGCTGGGCCTGTTGCGGGGGATGCTGGCGCTGCTGCTGGTATTCATGCTGGTACCCATAGTGTTGACGATGCTGGGCCAGTTCGATCTTATAACCAACATGGTGGACGACTCAGCCATGGCCCGGGTGTTCTATAAGCTTAATCTGCTTATCAGCATCGCGGCGTAAACAGAGTTTCGAAAAAGTGGCTAAAGACCACTTTTTCGAGTTTTTTTCGGGTTTTGCCTCTCACGTTCGTTCCTGGGCGGCAAAACCCGCAGAGAAGAAAAACCTTCGGTTTTTATCCGTTTTGACGCACACCCCCCAGGAGGCCCTCTCTTGCCCCTTCGGGGCAATTCACCTTGTGTCGTCAAAGCCGGAATTAACTTAAGGGGCTGCGGCCCCTTAACAACCCCAAGTTTTTTGACAGACAGATAATAATTCATTAAACGGAGGAAAACCATGTACCTTGCCTCAGACTGGAAGGATTACGAAATAATCGACGCTGGCGGCGGCAACAAGCACGAACGCTGGGCCGACGTCACGCTGCTTCGGCCTGATCCTCAGGCCGTGTGGCCAATGAAGGAACCAAGAAGCGTACACGCCCGGTATATACGAAGCTCAGCGGGCGGCGGCCACTGGGAGTACGGCCGTGCGCTGCCGGAAAGCTGGAAAATACGCTATCGGGACCTTACCTTTATCGTCCGCCCCACCGGTTTCAAGCATACCGGCCTTTTCCCGGAACAGGCGGTGAATTGGGACTGGATGCGGGGCATCGTAGAAAAGAGCGGCAAGCCTTTTAGAGTTCTCAATCTCTTCGCCTACACCGGCGGCGCCACGGCGGCCCTTGCGGCCAGCGGCGCGGAGGTGGTTCACGTGGACGCGGCAAAGGGCATGGTGGCCTGGGCAAAGGACAACCTTGCAGCCAGCGGCCTTGCAGGCGCGCCAGTGCGCTTCATCGTGGACGACGTGATGAAGTTCGTATTGCGGGAGCAGCGCCGGGGCAGGACATATCACGGCATACTCATGGATCCCCCCAGCTACGGCCGCGGCCCAAACGGCGAAATGTGGAAGATCGAGGACAACCTTTACCCCCTGGTGGAGGAATGCGTGAAGCTCCTTGACCCCGAAGCCCGCTTCTTCCTTATAAATTCCTATACCACCGGCCTTGCCCCAAGCGTGCTGTCCAACGTGCTGAAGTGCTCCCTGGGCAAGCGTGGCGGAAAGATAGAATCCGACGAGGTGGGCCTGCCCATAACCCGCGGCGGCATGGTGCTGCCCTGCGGCGCTTCCGGCAGGTGGGAAATATGATACCCATATTATACGAAGACAACCACCTTCTGGCGGTAGAAAAGCCGGCCAATATGCCGGTGCAGGGGGACTCCTCCGGAGACGATGACCTTCTGACGCTGCTGAAGGGCTATATAAAGGACAAGTACAATAAGCCCGGCGATGTATATCTCGGGCTTGTTCACCGTTTAGACAGGCCTGTGGGCGGAGCCATGGTATTCGCCCGCACCTCCAAGGCAGCCGCCCGGCTATCCGGCCAGTTCAGCTCCCACGGTGCAATTAAGACCTACCTTGCCGTGGCCGAGGGCAACGCCCCCGGCGGCGAGCTGGAGGGATTCATATTAAAGGACGAGGCTACCGGTTCCAGCGCCCTTGTGCCGGAAAACACCTGCGGCGCAAAGTCCGCCCGGCTTACCTACGCCCCCATCGCGTACAGAAAGGGCAGGACTCTGGTGCGTGTCAGCCTCCATACCGGCCGGCATCATCAGATACGGGTGCAGCTTGCCGGCGCGGGGTATCCCCTTTGGGGGGACCAGCGCTACAACAGGGACGCCCGCCCGGGGCAGCAGATAGCCCTCTGGGCCTGCTCCCTCGAGATAGAGCACCCCACGCTGCACACCCGCCTCAGGTTCACCTCGACACCCTCCGGCGGCGTGTGGAAGGACTTTTCAGACATACTCCCCGCAGCGGTACAGGGCATAGGCATAGCGTATATCGACCATAACATAATAGCTGCCGTAAAACCCCAGGGACTGCAGACCGCCGCGGCCGACGGCGAAGGGGATTCCCTGGAGGCCCGGCTCGCCGCCGCCTATGGGGAGGCTTATCCCGCCCACCGCCTGGACGTAAACACCGAAGGGCTGGTGCTCTTCGCCCGTAACCGCAAGGCCCTGTATGGGCTGACAGAAGCCCTGGAGCAGCGCACCATAAGAAAGTTCTACCGCTGTACCGTAAAGGGCTGCCCCGAAAAGAAGGAGGATACGCTCACCGCCTACTGCGTAAAGGACGCGGATAATTCATACATGAGGGTATACGACAGGCCGGTTCAGGGCGGCAGGGACATGGTGACAAAGTACCGCGTCATAAGCCGCAGGGGAGACCGGAGCGTGCTGGAGGTGGAGCTGGTAACGGGCCGTACTCACCAGATACGCGCCCACCTTGCCCATATAGGCTGCCCCATACTTGGCGACGACAAGTACGGCGACCGTGAATTCAACAAGGCAAACAAAAAATACGCCCAGGCCCTCAGGTCGGTGCGCGTAGAGCTGCACTTCCCTGAGGAAAGCTCGCTGGGCTACCTCGAGGGAAAGGTCATAGAGAGCCTTAACTGAAAATTCCTTTGTAAATACAAAAATCCATAGTCTTTTATTTTATATTCGGCACTATCTCCTGTGCCCGCCTTATGAAGGCAGCGGCGGCAGGGGAGGCGTCGGAAAGCGAGGGTATGGCTATGCCGAGGCGCCGGTACTGGCAGGGGGCCAGCTCCCGCACCGCAAGGCCCTCGCTCTTGTCCCGCAGTATCATTTCCGGCACCACGGATACGCCTATGCCATGCTGTACCATGGAAACTATGGCGTAGTCGTCCATGGAGGTGAATATGACGTTGGCCTTTATGCCGCTCCGCTGAAAAAGCCGTTCTATGTCCGTATCGAAACCCGGCGCGGGCATTATGAAGGGCTCCTTGGCAAGTATCTGCAGGGGTATCCGCGCCTCGGGGGCGAAGCGGTGCTCCTTGTGCATTACCGCCATCAGCCTGTCCTTGGCAAGGGGTATCCAGTCCACGCCCTTGGGCTGTACGCTTGTGAGTATGAAATCCGTCTCCCCCGTACTCAGCATCTCGGTGAGCTTATCTGTGCCCGCCTCCTGCACGTCTATCTGTATATCCGGGTTGTCTGCGCAGAAGCTGGCGATAACCGAGGGCAGCCACGCCACGGAAAGGCTGTTCAGCGCCCCTATTTTGAGCCTGCCTGTCTGGGCGTTCTTCAGCGCCTCCGCACGGCTCAAAAGCGCGTCCATGGCGGCGTCCGCATTGCGCACATGCTCCATAAGCGCCTCCCCCTTCTGGGTGAGCCGTACTCCCTTCTTGCCCCGAATGAGAAGCTGTATCCCCAGCTCGTCCTCAAGGGTCTTTATTATATAGCTTACCCCCGCCTGGGTGAAGCCAAGCTCTTCCCCGGCGGCGGAAAACGTGGCCGTTTCCACGGCTCTTATCAGCACCTTGAGCTTTGACGAATCCATAGATATGCCCATCCACAAGAGATTCTTATATTTACTATTATAACATCTCGTTTTACTTTTAACAATTCATATTATAAGATTTTCTTGTACAAAAAATAATTTACGGAGGAACGCAAATGGCACAGGATATCAACCTGCGTCGCCTGGTCATAAAGTCCTTCCACATCGATACCGTGGAATGGGGCGACCACAACGACGTTACCGCTGACGGCAGGATGACCGTAAGCCGTGAGCTTCTGGATGAGCTCATGGAGGAAAACAAGGATATCATCGAAAAGATAGATATTCAGATCATCAAGCCCGGGGATCACGACCGCTGGACCAACACCATAATGGACATAATCCCCGTCTCCACCAAGGTGCTTGGCATACTGGGCGAGGGTATCACCCACACTCTCACCGGCGTATATTTCATGATGACCGGCGTGGATGTGGACGGCGTGCAGACCTACGAGTTCGGCTCCTCCGAGGGCAACCTTAAGGAAAAGCTGTTCCTTGACAAGGCCGGCACCCCCGGCACCAACGACGTGATAATCAGTTTCGACTTTCTCTTCAAGTCCCATCAGGGTCAGGAGCGCAGCGCCTGCACAAGAGCGCATCAGGCCTGCGATAAATTCATGCAGACCTATCGCGATAAGATGAAGAAGTTCAAGGGCGACCTCTGCACCCATCGCAGCACCTATTACGACACTGTTCGCCCCGGTGCAAAGCGGGTGGTCATAATCAAACAGGTAGCAGGCCAGGGCGCCATGTACGATACCCACCTCTTTGGCAAGGAGCCCAGCAGCAGCGAGGGCGGCAAGAGCATAATCGACATGGGCAACATGCCCGTGATAGTCACGCCCAACGAGTACAGGGACGGCATTATCCGTTCCATGCAGTAATACAAGGAGGTAGACAGCTATGGGTATTGGGCCTTCCACAAAAGAAACTTCCCTTCATCATTTCCGCGATCCTCTCCTTGAGGTGGTATCCTCCGATCCCGAGATAGACCTCATGGGCGTAATAATAGTCGGCACACCCGACGCGGACGAGGAAAAGCACCTTGTAGGCACCCGCGCCGCCGTATGGGCGGAGTGTATGCGGGCGGACGGCGCCATAGTCTCCAGCGACGGTTGGGGCAACAGCGACGTGGACTATACCAACACCGTATACCAGCTTGGCATTCGTGGCATACCCGTCACCGGGCTTAACTTCTCCGGCACCATGGCCCAGTTTGTGGTCACCAACGAGTATCTGGACGCAATAGTGGATATATCCAAGAACCCCGAGGGTATAGAGAGCGAAAACGTGGGCGAAAACGCGGTGGACGCGCTGGACGCCCGCAAGGCGCTCGCCATGCTCAAGATAAAAATGCGTAAAAAAGAGCATCAGGGATAAGCGGTATTTCAGGGGAGCGGCCTTGCGCCGCTTCTTTTTTTGCGCCCACCCTTACTTTTTAAGGCGGCGCCGCATCCTGCCTTAACTTTCCTTGGTTAATTTATAACTTTAATAACTTTCGTTGACATGCATATACATATTTAATATAATCCCTACTTAGGCAAAAGCACACACATCTAAAATAATTTTATAATGATTTGGAGGAAAAAATGGCTATCAGGGTTGGCATCAATGGCTTCGGAAGAATAGGACGCACTGTATTCAGGATCATTTCCCAGAACCCGGACAGGTTTGAGCTTTGCGGCATAAACCTCCGCAACCTCAATATGGAATATATGGCATACACAGCCCTGTACGACTCGGTGCACGGCCATTTTCCCGGCACGATTGAGGCCGGCAGCCAGCACCTTATAGTCAACGGCAAGCCGGTCAGGATATTCAGCGAGAGCGACCCCGCCAACATAGACTGGGCCTCCTGCGGCGCAGAATATATCATAGAATCCACCGGCGCCTTCAACACCACCGCCGCCTCCTCCGCTCACATGAAGGGCGGCGCTAAAAAAATCATAATCACCGCCCCCGCAAAGGACGAGGTGACGCCCACCTTCGTCTTCGGCGTGAACCATGAGGAATACGACCCCGCAAGCGCAGTCATCTCCGCCGCCTCCTGCACTACCAACTGCTTAGCGCCCCTTGCCAAGGTAGTGAACGACCGCTTCGGCATAGAACGTGGACTTATGTCCACCATACATTCCGCAACCGCCAAGCAGAAGGCGGTAGACTCCCGGGCAGGCAGCCGTGACCTCCGCACCGGCCGCTCCGTGTTCAACAACATAATCCCCTCCACCACAGGCGCGGCCAAGGCGGTGGGCAAGGCCATACCCGAGCTGAACGGCAAGCTCACCGGAATGTCCTTCCGGGTTCCGGTGAACGACGTATCCGTAGTAGACCTTACGGCAAAGCTGGTGACAAAGACCAACTATGCGGACATAATGGATGCGCTGGAGGAGGCAGCACACGGCTATATGAAGGGCGTGCTCACCTGTCTCGACGCGGACGTGGTATCCTCCGACCTTCGGGGCGATCCTCACACCTGTATAGTCGACAAGCGGGCCGGCATAATGCTTGGGGACGACTTCGTCAAGCTCATCGCCTGGTACGACAACGAATGGGGCTACAGCTCCAAGGTGCTGGATATGGTAGAATATGTTGCGGATAAGTAAATGCGCATACAAAAAAGCGGCAGTGCGCCGCTTTTTTTAATACCACCGCCTAAAGCTCGGAGAGCGCCTGCCCGAGTCTCTTGCCCCCTGAGGGGCTATCCGCGGACTTCCCGCCTTCGTCAAAGCGGCCCATGAATACCGCGAAGGTAACGGTAGCCGCTATGCAACAGATTATATCCGCTGCGGGGGTAGCCCAGACTATGCCGTATACCGGGAACACGCCCTTGAGTATGAACATAAGGGGTATATCCAGTATGCCCTTCCTGAGCAACGCCAGCACCAGCGAATGCATGCCGTGGCCGGTGGCCTGGAAGAAGGATATGAAGGCATAGGCGCAGGCGGAGAAGGGCGCGCCTATGCAGAGTATGCGGAGGAACTTCATGCCGTAGGCCATGGACTCGCCTCCCCTGATGAATACGCTTATGAGCTCATGGGCAAAGCAGAGGTTGATTGCGGTGCAAAGCACGGCCAGGCTTGCGGATATGGCAGTGGAGGTGAGCACCGCGGAGCGCATACGCTTGTAGTCGCCTGCCGCGTAGTTGTAGGCTATCAGGGGAAGCACGCCCTGGGCCATGCCGCGCACCATGCAGTGAGCCAGCATATTCACCTTTTTGGCCACGCCTATGCCGGCCTGAGCAGCGGTGCCGGAGAGCGCCATCAGGTTATCCAGCACGCCGTAGGAGATGTTCTCGCACAGCGTCATAAGACAGGCAGGTATGCCGGTGCTCAAAACGTCCGAAGGTATGGCAGCCGCCAACATTGCCCTGCGGGAGGCAAAGTACAGCGCCGTATTGGGCCTGTTTTTGCCTATAACTATAATGAAGTATATTAGCGTCGCCACGTTGGAAAGGGCGGTGGCCAACGCTGCCCCTAAAGTCTCCCGTCCGGCGGGCAGTATCACGAACATGAACAACGGATCCAGGGCGATATTCAGCACGCCGCCTATGGCTATACCCGTGCTGGACTGTAGGGAACGGCCCTCAGAGCGGATAAGGTGGGCAAGCAGCGTGTTCATGGAGGTCACGACGCCTCCCGCCACCACCGTGCAGAGCAGGTACTCAACTGCGTGGCGGTGTACCTGAGAGTCGGAGCCCCCCAGAAGGTTTACGAAGGTATCCCTAAAAAGATACGCGCCGATGGAATATACTGCCGCAGCTATAAGGCAGCCCCAGAAAGCGAAGCTTGCGGTGTCCCTTGCCCGGTCCACGTTTTTGTTGCCCAATGCCCGGGCAATTACGCTTGCGCCGCCTACGCCGAAGAGATTGGCTATAGCGGAAAGGAACATAAAGGCGGGCATGCATACCGTCACGGCAGTAATCATGGCGTCGCTGCCGGTGAGGCCAACGAAAAAGGTATCCGCCATGTTGTATATCACAAGTATTATCTGGCCCATTACCGCAGGTATGGCAAGGGAAAGTATGGCCTCTGCCATTGGCGCCTCTTCAAAAAGATGCTTTTCTCTTTTAAGACCGTTCATGCTGCTCTCCTTCTATATCAGGGAAAAACCCTCAAAACCGAATTTGTTTTTACTTCAGGTCCATGACCGGCGCTTAATGCACCTCCTTGCCATGGAATGATATATATGATATGCTTTTATAAACTAAAATCAAATTATACTAATTTTGAGTACGATAAATTTAATTTATGCAGTAGAGAGGTAAAGCAATGCTAAGCGTAAAAATGGAGACGCTGCTGTGCGTCGCAGAGCATAAAAATTTCACCAGAGCGGCGGAGGAGCTGTCCCTTACCCAGCCCGCCGTCAGCCATCATATAAAAGAGCTGGAGCAGGAGCTGGGTGTGCCCCTGTTTATACGCGGAAAGGGCGGGCTAAAGCTTACGGATCAGGGCGAAATAGCCGTCCGCTACGCCAGGCGCATTAAGGCGCTGGACGGCAAGCTGAGGTCTGAGCTTGCCAATTTCGAAAAAAACATAACCAACCTTAAAATCGGGCTTACGCACACCGCGGAAAGTAACCTTACCACCGAGGCGCTGGCAAAGTGTGCCGCCCAAAACCCCGGCCTGAGCATAACAATAGCTACTGATACGATAAAAAATCTTTATGATATGCTGGGGAATTACGAGTTGGACCTGGCCATAGTGGAGGGCATACCGGTGGGGTCGGGCTTCTCCTCGCTCATGCTTGACACGGACTATCTGGTATGCGCCATGTCCGTGAATAACCCTCTGAGCAGGCGGGCGATGGTAACGCTGAACGAGCTTAAAGGAGAGCAGATGATACTGAGACTGCCCACCTCCGCCACGCGGCAGCTTTTTGAATCCACGCTGGAGAGCATAGGCGATTCCATCAGGAACTTCAACGTGACAATAGAGGTAGATAACATCGCTACCATAAAGGACCTTATACGAAAGGATCTGGGCGTATCCATACTGCCCAAGAGCGCCTGTATGGACGAACTGCGCAAGGGCAAGATAGCGGCGCTGCCCATAGAAAACCTGAGCATGGCACGGGAGACCCGCATAGTGTACAACCGGGACTTCGACCACCCGGAGATACTTCAGGAAATAACCAAGACCTATCAGGAAGTGGCAAGGATGTACAGATAAGCGGCAGGCAATCGCAAAAAGGCCCCGCAAAACGCGGGGCCTTCTTATATGCTGTTACCTGACTATGTTGACTACGCTGCCTTCTACACCCGCGCGCTTTGCGGCGGCAAGGGCTAACGCATCGTCCCCCACCCGGGAGGGCCAATGGGCATCGCTACCTATTATAAACTCTGCGCCTATATCGGCAGCCTGTCTTAGCTCCTCGTCGCTCATGGTCACACGGGCGGCGTTTATCTCAAGCTTTATCCCCAGCTCCTTCGCCCCCCTGGCGAGAGTGGGGATGTCGCATTTTACATACAGCCCCGGGTGGGCGAATATGTCTATTTTATACTTTTCACCCGCTGCAAGCAGCGCCTCGGCGGTTTTCACGGGATCCGGGCCGCCCAGGTGCAGCGACTCAAGGCTGCGGGCAAAGCCGAAGCCGTCGCTGGGCCTGCCCCCCTTGTGGAAGGCCAGAAGCCGCACGTCAAACACGTCGAGAAGATCCTTTGGTATGTCTGTAAGGCCGTATCCCACAAGGTTGCTCTCAATGCCGAAAAGCACCTCTATCTTATCGGAATACTTTTCCTTCAGCCTGTCCATTTCCCGGCGGAGGCCGTCAAGCCTTCTGCCCCTTACGCCGAAGAACATATGCCCCGGGCCGTGCTCGCTTACCGCCACGGACTTTAGCCCGCAAGAAATAGCGGCAAGGACATTCTCCTCGGGAGTTCCCTTGCCGTGACTGTATAAGGTGTGTGTATGCAGGTCTTTTGTCAGCATATACTGCTTGCTTAATCCTGCTGGGGCGCGGTCTTGCGGGCCATAAGCACTATCAGGGACCCGAAGAGGGTGAGTATGGTGAGATTGCTCTCCCTGCCGGTTATGCTCTTCATGTCATCAACGCCGCTGGTGCAGAAGAAGGCATCTGCGATATTGGCTGCGGGGGAGTTGATATAGTTGCTTACGAAGGCGGTATAGGTGCCGCAGGCCTTGGCGGCCTTGAGGGCATCAAGCAGCAGCTTTGTGCGGCCGCTCCGGGAAATGCCTATGAACACATCGTCCACAGTAAAGCGGGCGGACAGCACATCCATCACCATGGAATCGGATACCGCTGTGGCGTCGTAGCCCATGTAGTTGAACTGGTAGGCAATGTCCCTCGCAAGGAACTCGCTGCTGGCGGTGCCGAATACGAATATGCGCTTTGCCCTTACGGCCTTTTCGGCAAGGGTGGAAAGCTTGTTCTTGGGCAATGCCTTGAGTGTGTCTTCCATGGCGCGCATGGAGGCAAGAAACATTTTTTCGATAACAGCCTCATCGTTATCTGTTGGACGGATCGGATCGCTCTTGAGGGACTCGATGGAGGAGGAGCCGCTGGCAAGGGCAACACGGAAATCCAAAAAACCATTGTAGCCCAGCTTGCGGGCAAGACGCGTAACTGACGGGACGGATACGCCGGCGGCCTCGGCTATTTCATTTATCACCATGAGCGAGGCGCGCGCCGGGTTTTCCAAAATGAAATCAGCAACTTTGCGTTCTGCCGTGGGCAGTGTAGAGTAGGCGGACCTGATTTTCATTTTCGCGGGCATAAATTTTTACTCTCCTTTATGCATTTCTGCATATATCTTTAATATTAAGATATTATTACCAAATTACAGAAAATGCAACACTTTATCGTGTTTTTTTATAAATATTATATTTTATTATGTCTGGCGGCTTCTGTATATTATGCGTTTAGTACGCGAAGGCCTTTGTTCTTTATAAAATAGCTAAATATTTAACATAATTGTTTTTCTTCAGTCATTTCACACCGTACAGCAGAGCATTTTTACCGCCTTCCTTGACACTCTCATGCCTCGCTTGTATAATCATAATGTATACATGCGGATACCATATTTTCGGGGTTCTCCCGGGCCGTCCACAGGGTATACGGCATTCCTTTTTATCTAACATAACAACTATATCAGGAGGTCACATCACAATGGCAAAAACCATGACTATCGATGGTAATACCGCTGCTGCGCACGTTGCTTATGCGTTTAGCGACGTAGCTGCGATATACCCCATCACCCCTTCCTCCCCCATGGCGGAAGTGGCAGACGATTGGGCAGCAAACGGCCGCGTTAACCTTTTTGGCCAGAAGGTTAAAATAGCCGAGATGCAGTCCGAGGCCGGTGCGGCCGGTGCAGTTCACGGCTCCCTCAAGGCAGGCGCCCTGACCACCACCTTCACCGCTTCCCAGGGCCTGCTGCTCATGATCCCCAACATGTACAAGATCGCCGGCGAGCAGCTTCCCGCTGTATTCCACGTATCCGCCCGTGCCCTCGCGTACCATGCCCTTTCCATCTTTGGCGACCACAGCGATGTTATGGGCTGCCGCCAGACCGGCTTCGCAATGCTTGCCTCCGCTTCCGTACAGGAGGTTATGGATCTGGCGCTTGTGACCCATCTGTCCGCCATCAAGTCCAGCATACCCTTCGTACACTTCTTCGACGGCTTCCGCACCTCCCACGAAGTCCAGAAGGTAGAGCTCATCGACTATGAGGATATGGATAAGCTGCTGGATAGGGACGCCGTAAAGCGCTTCCGCGACCGCGCCCTCAATCCCGAGCATCCCCATCTTGCCGGCTCCGCCCAGAACCCCGATATCTACTTCCAGGGCCGCGAGGCTGCCAACAAGCTGTATCTCGACCTGCCCGACATCGTACAGGATTATATGGACAAGGTTGGCGAGCTCACCGGCCGCAAGTATAACCTCTACGATTACGTTGGCGCACCTGACGCCGAGAACATCATCGTCATAATGGGCAGCGGCGCAGACGTAGTAGAAGAGACCATCAATCACCTGAACGCCAAGGGCGCCAAGCTGGGTCTGCTGAAGGTCCGCCTGTACCGTCCTTTCCCTGCCGACAGGTTCGTAAAGGCTATACCCGCCTCCGTAAAGAAGATCGCCGTTCTGGACCGCACCAAGGAATCCGGTTCTCTGGGCGAGCCTCTGTATCAGGACGTTGTAAACGCTCTGGTAGAGTGCGGCCGCGCAGACATCAAGGTAGTAGGTGGCCGTTACGGCCTGGGCTCCAAGGAGTTCACCCCCTCCATGGCCAAGGCTGTATATGACAATCTGGACGGCGAGATGAAGAACCACTTCACCGTGGGCATCACCGACGACGTCACCTTCACCTCCCTGCCCGTCAAGGAGCAGGTCAACGCCGCTCCCGAGGGCACCATCGCCTGCATGTTTTACGGCCTTGGTTCCGACGGTACCGTCGGCGCCAACAAGAACTCCATAAAGATCATAGGCGATCACACCGACATGTACGCACAGGGCTACTTCGCATACGACTCCAAGAAGTCCGGCGGCCTTACCGTATCCCATCTGCGTTTCGGCAAGCAGCCCATTCAGAGCCCCTATCTCATTGACGCGGCTGACTTTATCGCCTGCCATAACTCCTCCTATGTGACCAAGTACGACATGCTTGAGCACATCAAGGATCACGGCATATTCCTCCTCAACTCCCCCTGGACTCTCGCCGAGATGGAGCATGAGCTCCCCGCTTCCATGAAGAACATCATCGCCCGGAAGCATGTCAAGTTCTACAACATGGACGGCGTGAAGATCGCCCGCAGCGTTGGCATGGGCAACCGCATCAACACCGTTATGCAGGCCGCCTTCTTCGTGCTTGCCAACGTAATCCCCGCGGATCAGGCCATCGACTACATGAAGGCCGCCGCCAAGAAGTCCTACGCCAAGAAGGGCGACGAAGTGGTTCAGAAGAACTATGCCGCCATCGATGCCGGCGCCACCGGCTTCGAAGAGGTCAAGTATCCCGAGTCCTGGGCTACCACCACCGAAGGCAAGGTAGTTGAGGACGTTACCGACGATCCTTACTTCAAGGAATTCATCAAACCCGTACTGGCTCAGAACGGCGACAAGCTGCCCGTTTCCAAGCTGGCTCCCGACGGCTGCGTACCCACCGCCACCACCAGGTATGAGAAGCGCGGTATCGCCGTTGAAGTGCCCGTATGGAACGCCGAGGCCTGCGCACAGTGCAACCAGTGCGCCATGGTTTGCCCCCATGCCTGCATACGTCCCTTCCTCATCAAGGACGGCACCGAGGTTCCCTTTGAGACCAAGGCAGCTACCGGCAAGGAATTCGCAGGCTATAAGTTCCGCATGCAGGTAAGCCCCCTGGATTGCTCCGGCTGCGGCAACTGCGCGGATATATGCCCCGCAAAGGCAAAGGGCGCCCTCACCATGACCTCCCTCGCTTCCTGCGAAGAGGCTGAGAACGCCAACTGGAACTTCTGCCTCGAGCTTCCCGATCCCGATGTGGAGTTCAACCACAACACAGTAAAGAACAGCCAGTTCCTCCAGCCTCTGTTCGAGTTCTCCGGCGCCTGCGCAGGCTGCGGCGAGACCCCCTACATCAAGCTGGTGACCCAGCTCTACGGCGACAGGATGATGATCGCCAACGCCACCGGCTGCTCCTCCATCTACGGCGGTTCCGCACCTACCGTGCCTTACTCCGTAAACAAGAAGGGCTTTGGCCCTGCATGGGCAAACAGCCTGTTCGAGGACAACGCCGAGTTTGGCTTCGGTATGAACCTGGCCACCACTCAGCGCCGCGCAAAGCTTGCCGACACCGTTGAGAAGCTGATCGCCGTCGAGTACTGCGATGCCAACCTCAAGGCCGCAGGCAAAGAATGGCTGAACAACATGGACGACGCCGAGGGCTCCCGCAAGGCTGCAGATAAGCTCATCGCAGAGCTCAACGCAAGCGTTGATCCCGACCTCACCGGTACCCCCTATGAGAAGGAATGGCTTGCCAACGGCAAGAAGTGCGTATGCGAGGCCTGCACTCTGGGCCGCGAAGTTCTGGCCAATAAGGACCTGCTGGTAAAGAAGAGCCAGTGGATCTTCGGCGGCGACGGCTGGGCATACGACATCGGCTACGGCGGACTGGATCACGTGCTTGCACAGGATCAGGACGTCAACGTACTGGTTCTGGATACCGAGGTATACTCCAATACCGGCGGCCAGGCCTCCAAGGCTACTCCTACCGGCCCCATCGCCAAGTTCGCAGCTGCCGGCAAGCGTACCGGTAAGAAGGATCTGGGCATGATGGCCATGAGCTACGGCTATGTATACGTAGCAAAGGTCTGCATGGGCGCCGATAAGAACCAGCTTATGAAGGCTATCACCGAGGCTGAGGCTTATAAGGGCCCCTCCCTCATAATCGCCTACGCACCCTGCATCAACCATGGCATCAACATGGGCAAGAGCCAGGAAGAAGCCAAGAAGGCCGTCGAAGCCGGTTATTGGCCTCTGTACAGGTACAATCCCGATCTCGCAAAGGAAGGCAAGAACCCCTTCACTCTGGACAGCAAGCCCGCAAAGACCGATTACAAGGACTTCATCATGGGCGAGGTCCGCTACGCCTCCCTCAAGAAGCTCTTCCCCGCCGTCGCAGACCAGCTCTTCGACCGTGCCGAGAAGGAAGCCGAGAACAAGTATGAGTACTACAAGAAGCTGAGCGAGCTGGACTAATCTCCTGCTGAACAGCATAAAGCCCCCGGGAAACCGGGGGCTTTAGAGTGTCAAAAAAGTGGCGTTCAGCCACTTTTTTGAGTTCGAGAAGAGAATCTCTCTACGTTTTTTGCCCTTATTCCGACTTGACCCTTGTGAAGCACACCGTCCCCGCCTTCACTGGTATCTTTTACACCTGCCAGCCGCAGGACGGCAGCTCATCGTATTTTTCCGCTCCTTTCTCCTTATATTCCGTATATCTTCAGCAGCGTATCGGCGTGCTCCAGAGCTTTTCTGTTTTTTCCGTCATGCGTCCTCCCTCGCCATTATCTTATCCAGCATGCCGCCATCCAGCTGGTTCACCGTTTGGAACTTTCCGCCGTAAAATACCGCCCAGTTGTTGAATACGCAGGGCAGCGCCTTTGCCTGCTCAAGCGTCGCCACCTGAACGAAGGAGGCGGGTATCGCCTTTTCTTCGCAATGCTCCTTCAGCGTTTCTACCCTCTGGAGGATATAGGGACACTGCATATCGTAATATACCATCAGTTGACAAGAGCACACAAGCCCTAAAGGCCTGTTTTGGGGTGCTCCTGCGTTCTCGTCGCTTGTATTACATCCAGTAGTACTGCGCTCCTCGGCCTTGGATCGCCCTCAAAACAAGCTCTTTAGGGTCTTTGAGTTTTAGAAGCCAAAGAGTATGGCAGAACAAGGAGGACGAGTGCAGAAATACTGGTTGTATTTCAAATGAGGACGACGCAGTTATGCCGTGCTGTTTGGCTCCTAAAACCTTGTGTGTCCTTGTCAACTGATGGTACCGTCAGCTCTTTGTTCTCTATGGCCTGCTTTTTGGCATTTGGGGCGAAGTGCGGCAGCGTTCCGTCAAAGGACAGCGCAAGGAGCTTATACCCGTCCTTGGTGCTGTCCACCTCTTCAAAGCCGTACTTCATGGCAAAAGCCTGATCCGACAGCCAGGCCTTCTGTTTCTCCGCCCCCAGCATACATACGCCGGACTTGCCCCTTTCCTTCGCGTCATTCAGGCAGTATTCCATAAGCTGCCGGCCGTAGCCGTGCCCCTTGTGCTCGCCCAGCACCCACAGGCAGTATATGTAATAATAGTTGTCTCCCAGTATGGGGGTCCACGCTGTCTCCAAGGGGGCATATTCTATAAATACACAGCCCTTTACATTTAACTTGCGGAAAACGTGTCCCTCCCCAAGCCGCTCAGCCAGCCATTGGCGCTTCGCCTCAACGCCGGGGTGGGGCTTCCTGCTGCGGATTATGCAGCACAGGTGCTCGTCCATAATGTTTTCAGGCGTAAGGTTTATGAATCCATGCTCCATTTTTCTTTTTCCTTTCGTTTATTTGCCCATCGCGCCCTGCGCCGCCTTCCGGTAGCTGCTTGGCGTCATCACCATGAAGCGCAGGAAGTTTCTCGTAAAGGACTTTACGGTGTTGTAGCCCACCTCTATGGCGATAGAGGTGATGGTGGCGGCGGTGGTGGTGAGCAGGCGGCAGGCCTGCTGCACTCGCACATAGTTCAGAAAGCTGTCGAAATTCTTTTCCACAAGGCAGAGCAGCATGCGCTGCAATTCGTCGCGGCTGATGCCAAACTTCTTCGCTACGGATTCCGCCGTCAGTTTTTCGGCATAATTGCGGTATATGCTGCACACTATATCGTAAGCCCTGCGGGTCTCCCGTATGCCGCACTGCTCGGATATCAGCTGGTAGGTTTTGCGGTATTCCCCCGCCTTGGTCCCCATTCTGGCGGCAAACACCTTGGACATGTGGGAGGCATCCACATAGCCCAGTATGCCGGCTATCTCCTCAAGGGTGAAGTCCGTATAGAGCAGGAAGTTCATGGTGCGGGTGACCCGCATCTCGGCCAGCAGGTCAAAGAAGGACAGGCCGCTCACCTCCCTTATGTACTTGCGTATTGAGCCCTCGCTCATGTAAAACATGGCGGAAAGCTCCGTTATGGTCAGCTTTTCGTTCAAATGGGTATAAATATAGCGCAGCAGCGCCGCCTCGCTCCTGCCCCCCGCCGCTGCGGAAGCCCTGCCTTCCTTCCCCTGTCCCTGACGGCAGAAGAGTATCATAAGCTCTATTATAAGGCTTATGGCATAGGCAGACGAGTGGCCGCCGTCGCTGTCCTCCGGCTCCGCCTGCAAAAGCCCCACAATACTGTCTATGCGCTCGGCTCCCCTGCCGCCGCATATAACTACCGGCGCAGCCTCTATTCGGGAAAGAAGCTCTTCGTCGTCCTGAGCTATGCTGCAAAGGGACTTGAGGGCGAGATTCACCGCATCCAGCTGATAACGTATCAGGTAGTAGGTCAGCGGCGCGGATACCTCCGTAACCTCGCTTATCTGCCACGGCATTATGGCCACGAGCGTACCCTCCCTTAGGCGGTATCCCCTTCCCTGAAGCAGCAGCGTACCTTCCCCCTTGCTCACGTATAAAAAGCGGGCTCCCTGATGTATCAGGGGCTGGGTGGGTGCGGCTATCACCTCCCGCGCCACAGAAAAAAGCCTGCGTGGGTCTATCTCCGAGCAGTGGCCCGGCTGTATCTGTACGGTATCTTTCACGGCAAAAGCTCCCTTCAAAGCAGTATAGGACAAATTTACGATCTTATATTGTATTTTACCGCAGCGGCATTTCCATGGCAAGGCTCAGTTGCCGTGGGGTTTTTGCCTTATATGGCTGTATTTTAGGGCGTAAAATACCGTTGCCCCTAATTCATTTGTCCTGCGGCAGGGGCGAAAAAATGATAAAATTTAACTGACAGTCAAGCAAAAGGAGAAAAGCTAATGCCTATACATGTTACCAGCGAAACGGGCCCATTGAAAAAGGTCCTGCTGCACAGGCCGGGGCTGGAGCTCGAGCACCTGACCCCCACCAGCCTCGAGCAGCTTTTGTTCGACGACATACCCTATCTCGCTGCAGCCCAGCGGGAGCACGACGCCTTCGCCCAAGCCCTTACGGACAACGGCGTGGAGGTGGTCTACCTCGAAAAGCTCATGGCTGAGACCATATCCAATCGGCCGGAACTGCGCAAGGCCTTTATAGGCGAGTTCATATCCCTTGGAGGCCCCCTGGCCGAAAGCTGCCACGAGCCGCTTTTCAGATACCTTTCAAATATACAGGACGATCTTGAGCTGATAGAAAAGACAATGGCCGGCGTGCTCATGTCAGAGCTTTCCCTAAAGGGCAAAAGCCCCCTTACCGACCTTGTGCGCCGGGAGGGCCGCTTCGCGCTGGAGCCCATACCCAACCTTTACTTCACCCGGGATCCCTTCGCCTCCATAGGCACAGGCGTAAGCCTTAATAAGATGTACTCCGAGACCCGCCGGCGGGAGACCATATACGCCCGCTACATATTGGGCTATCATCCGGATTTCGCCGGGCAGGTCCCCCTCTACTACACCCCGGATATGCCCTTCTGCATAGAGGGAGGCGACGTGCTGAACCTTTCGGAATCCGTCCTTGCGGTGGGTCTTTCCCAGCGCACCAGCCCCGAGGCGGTGGAGCTCCTCTCCGCAAATATGTTCAGCGACCCCGGCTGCAAGATACGCACGGTGCTTGCACTGGATATACCCGACATACGCGCTTTCATGCACCTTGATACGGTGCTCACTCAGGTGGATACCGGCAAATTCGTGATGCACCCCGGCATACGGGAAACGCTGCGCATATACGAAATAACCCCGGGCAACGGCCCCAAGGCCATAAGGGCCCGGGAGCTGACCCAGCCTCTGGAGGATATATTCAAAGAAAAGCTGGAGCTGGACAGCGTGTCCCTCATACGCTGCGGCGGCAAGGATCCCATCGCCTCTGAGAGGGAGCAGTGGAACGACGCCTCCAACACTCTCTGCATTTCCCCCGGCGTCGTGGCGGCCTACGACCGGAACGGCATAACCAACAACATACTCCGGGACAACGGCATAACCGTGCTGGAAATGCCCAGCTCGGAGCTTTCCCGGGGGCGGGGCGGCCCCAGGTGCATGAGCATGCCCCTATGGCGCGATTAAAAAGAAATCATCATATAAATAAACTTAAAAGGAGGCCACAATCATGGCAGTAAATCTTCGCGGCAAAAGCTACCTCAAGCTATTGGACTTCACCTCTGCCGAAATACGCTATCTTCTGGAGCTTTCAAAGGACTTCAAGAGCATGAAGCGGGCAGGGGTACAGCATAAGTATCTGGACGGCAAGAACATAGTGCTCCTCTTTGAAAAGACCTCCACCCGCACCCGCTGCTCCTTCGAGGTGGCGGGGCGCGACCTGGGAATGGGGGTGACCTATCTTGACCCCGGCTCCTCCCAGATGGGCAAAAAGGAGAGCATACCCGACACGGCGCGGGTGCTGGGCAGGATGTACGACGGCATAGAGTACCGGGGCTACAGCCAGCAGCTTGTGGAGGAGCTTGCAAAGTACGCCGGCGTCCCCGTATGGAACGGCCTAACGGATCAGTTCCACCCCACCCAGATGCTTGCGGACCTGCTCACCATCGAGGAAAAGCTGGGCCGCCTCAAGGGCGTGAACTTCACCTACATGGGAGACGCCCGCAACAACATGGGCAATTCCCTCATGGTAGCCTGCGCCAAGATGGGCCTTAACTTCACCGCCTGCGCGCCAAAGGCGCTGTTCCCCGCCCAGGAGCTGGTGAACACCTGCCGTGCCATCGCGGCGGAAAACGGCTGCACCGTCACCCTCACCGAGGACGTAAAGGAGGGCACCGCCAACGCCGACGTTATCTACACCGACATATGGGTATCCATGGGCGAGCCGGAGGGCGTATGGGCGGAGCGGATAAGCCTGCTCACCCCCTATCAGGTAAACGCCGCCGCCATGAAAAACGCCAGGGATACCGCCATATTCATGCACTGTCTCCCCTCCTTCCACGATACCCGCACCACCATAGGCGCGGAGATAGCCAAGAAGTTCGGCATATCCGAGATGGAAGTCACGGATGAGGTATTCGAGGGCAGGCAGAGCGTGGTGTTTGACGAGGCGGAAAACCGCATGCACACCATAAAGGCTGTAATGTATGCCACTCTCTGCTGATGAGGAGGAAACCACATGTCCTTTGAAATGCCCCGGTACAAGGCCCCGGATTTCGGCCTTGATATATTCAGAAACGCCCCCGACGCTGCCATGGCCCCTGCGGAGCGGGACGGCATAGTGCCGGAGGGCTACCACAGCACCTCCATGTTCCCGGAATACTTTAAAATAAATGGCCGGTGGCTGCTTGCCGGGGAAAGCCGCATGGACTCCTGCGTGGTATACCGGCCTGAGTCAAACCGCCTGGACGTGGTGGATGCCCGCAACATAAAAAAGGGCGATCTCGTGCTGCTGGGCCGCACGGAAAGCGGTAGGGACGGCATATTCGTACACGCCAACGGCTTCGCGGGCGGTGAGGACGCCTTGGAGGACGCCTTTGTGTTCCGTCAGGGCCGCAGCCGCGAAACCTCATATTCGAGGGATTACGACCAGCTCACCGAGCTTTTAAAATACGAAAAGCAGCACGGCAAGGTAGTCTGGGTGATGGGCCCCGCCTTCGCTTTCGACCGTGACGCCCGGCGGGCCATGCAGGCCATAGTGGAAAACGGCTACGTTCACGGCCTCATGGCGGGCAACGCCCTGGCTACCCACGACCTTGAGGGGGCTTACCTGCACACCGCCCTCGGTCAGGACATATACACCCAGAAATCCATGCCAAACGGCCACTACAACCATCTGGACGTGCTTAACCTGGTGCGCCGCTCAGGCTCCATACCCGCATTTGTGGAGGAGTATAAGCTGGATAACGGCATAATGGTGAGCTGCGTAAGGAATAACGTCCCCTTCGTGCTGGCAGGCTCCATTCGCGACGACGGCCCCCTGCCCGAGGTGATAGGCGACGTATATCAGGCCGCCAACGCAATGCGGGACATGGTACGCGACGCTACCACCGTCATATGCCTTGCCACCATGCTGCACACCATCGCCACCGGCAACATGACCCCCTCATTCCGGGTACAGAAGGACGGCAGCATACGCCCCGTGTACTTCTACGCCGTTGACTCTGACGAGTTCGTGGTGAATAAGCTTCTGGACCGTGGCAGCCTCAGCGCAACCACCATCGTGGCCAACGTACACGATTTCATCACCCGGGTTGCGCGGAACCTCGGGGTGATGTGATACGCGCTTGAATTTTGCGTGCATATAAAAACCCGATCCTCCGTATGCCATCAGCCATACGGAGGATCTTTATCGTTTTAATGTGAAAAAAACGCCTTATGTCAAATAAAGGCTGTGCAGATGCGCGTTATTTCCAGTGCTTCAGCCGGGAAAGATATGAATCGAATTGAGCGCGCCTGTCCTCCTCCTGCAAATTGTCCGGGTTGGGCATATTGGCGACGAGGTAATCGAGCAGAGCCTCCTTCGATTTATACGCGAATTGGCCCTCCGCATAGCACCATTTGCAATAATCCTCGTTGAAGTCGCCATCGGGCTCTTTGCTGATAACAGAATCCTCAAGGGGCATACCGCAGCATTGGCAGATCAGCTTTCGCGGAGAGCCCAGGAGAGTGTTGATCGATACGTCGAACAGCTTGGACAGCAGCTTTAACGTCTCGGTATTCGGTACGGTCTCTCCATTTTCCCAGCGCGATACGGCCTGGCGTGTAACGCATATCCTTTCTGCAAGTTCGTCTTGAGATAATCCTCTGTTTGTTCGCAGTTCAAAAATTATATTTTTTGTTTCCATGCAGATCGCCTCCTTCACCCTCATTTTATCAGCATATGCCCCATTCGCCAAGCAACCCGCTGTTGCTGCCGGCAGCCGCTGATTTGCCGCGCGCTTTTATATCCGCCCTTTTATTACGCCCCGAAGCCGAAGGTGTTTATCAGCAGCAGCCACGCAAGGCCGTAATAGGCCACTACTGCGGTAAGGTCGTTCAGAGTTGTTATCAGCGGGCCGGAAGCCACGGCGGGGTCTACGCCCAGTTTTTTGAAGAGCAGAGGCACGCAGGTCCCCACTATGCTGGATACCGCCATCGCAAGCAGCAGCGCCACGCCTATGCAGCCCGATATGCCGAAGGCGAAGGCCGCCGTCTTGGCCTTGAAGAGCATTATGTAAAGCCCTACCACGCCGCATGATGCCGCCCCGAGTATCAGTCCGTTTAACAGGCCTATACGGCCCTCCTTGCACACCAGCTCCAGCTTCTGCCTGCCGGTCAGCGTTTCATCCATAAGTACGCGGATAGTAACCGCAAGGGACTGAGTGCCCACGTTGCCCGCCATGTCCAGTATGAGGGACTGGAAGCTGACTATTATGGTAAGCTGCGCCATTATGCCCTCAAACAGGCCTACCACGCCGGATACCACCATGCCCAGCACCATCAATATGAGTAGCCAAGGCAGACGCTTCCTTATACTCTGTATCGTAGGCTCGTTCAGGTCCTCCTCGGCTGTCAAGCCGCCCAGCTTTGCATAATCGTCGCCCAGCTCTTCATCTACTACCTGAACGATGCTCTGGGAGGTGACTACGCCCAGCAGCCTGTTGTCGCTGCTAAGCACTGGTATGGAGTCCTCGGAATAGTCCTTTATACGCTCCAGGCAATCCTCTATCTGCTCCCTTGCGTAAAGGTAAGGGTAGGACGTAGCTATGATATCCTCAAGGTTGCTGTTTTCCCGGGAAATAATCAGGTCCTTCAGATCTATGGCCCCGTAATACGCGTCCTTTTCGGTAACGTATATGGTCGAGATGTTGTCGTTTTCAGCCGCCTGGCTGATAAGGTCCGCCATGGCGCCCTTTATGGTGCTGCCGCGCTGTATGACGATATAGTTGGTGGTCATTATGCTGCCCACCTCGTCCTCGTCGAATGCGTCCACCATAGCTATGTCACGGCGGCTGCCCTCATCCATAAGGTCTATGAGCATCTCGCGCTGCTCACGCGGCATTTCCCTGAGGCAGGCTATCGCCTTGTCAGGATCCATGCAGGAAAGTATGTCCACCTTCTTGCGTATGTTCAGCTCGTCTATGTAAACATAGGGATGGTCGACGAATTCAAACACGCCGGAAAGCTCGTCGCTGTCCAATATGCCGTAAAGCTTCTTGCGCTCGGCCGGGGTAAGCTCCTCCAGCACCTCCGCTATATCCCTCTGATGGTAGTCCGAAAGCCTGTCCTTCAGTGCGCGGGGAGAGATGCCGCTTCTTATTATCTTTGCCAGCTCCTCCGAATAGTTGCGGAGTACCGGCTGTTCTTCCGGTAAATTTCTGATGCTGTCCATTATCCACACCTCCGATTTTATTCAAGCGAAAACACGGCGCACGCAAAAAGCGCTCGCCAAGGGACAATATTAGTCTGCTGTTGCTTAAAGAAGTATGGCTAAGACTGAATGATTATGTGATATGCTTATGCCGCTATATGCTGCGGGTGCGAGCCATGAACCGGCACAAGTGAACGCCTTCAGCCGAAGCCTGTTTTCCCGTGCAACTGCAACTGTCGTCCATGAGCTCACCTCCGTTTAATAGCATTCTTAGATGGATTATAGCATAGCGGGCCTTCCCGCGCAAATAAAAAAGCGGGAAGGCCCGCTTTTTTAATGCTTTTTTCTATTCCTTTGCGCCCAGCCCCAGCGCGTCCGCCTCGGTCCTCATACCCTTTATAGTAAGCTCCATAAGCTCTTCAAGGGGCATACCCAGAGTCTCCGCGCCCTGCTTTATGATTTCCCGGTTGCACTTGGCGGCAAACTTCTTATCCTTGAACTTCTTCTTAAGGCTGCTGACCTCCAGATCCGTTATACCGGTAGGCCGCATGAGGGCGCAGGCCATGACTATGCCGGTGAGCTCGTCCACTGCAAACAGGCTCTTTTCGAGGTTAGTCTCGGGCTTTACTTCCTCTGTGCAAAGTCCATAGCCATGGGAGATTATGGCTCTTATGTCCTCCTCATCCACCCCCTCCGGGGCAAGCAGCTCACGGACGTGCTTGCAGTGCTCCTCCGGAAACTTCTCGTAGTCCACGTCGTGAAGGTAGCCTATGGCCCTCCAGTATTCGGGATCCTCGCCGAAGTGTTCCGCCATTGCGCCCATGGCCGAGCTGACGGCCAGCGCATGGGTAAACAGGTGCTCCTCCGTGGTGTGCTTTTTAAGTATCTCCTCCGCCCTTTCAAGCGTCAGCTTCATATAATAAGCATCTCCTTTTTAGCCAAAGAATGTCTGTATCTGCGCGTAAAGCACTATCACCATTATAACAGGAACGATGTACTTAAAGCAAATATTGTAGAACCCTTCCGCCCGGTATACATGGCCGGAGCAGGCGACCTCCTCCTTTACCATCCTGTTCCCGAACACCCAGCCTATGATTATGCTCATGGCGAGGGAGCCCAATGGCATGAGTATGCCCTCCGCGATCATGTCGTAAAAGTCCAGCCAATCCGCCGTGGCGCCCACCGTGGGCAGGCCGAAGGTTATGGCGGGGTTGTCTATGAGAGCGCCGCCCGCTACGTTTGTGCCGAGTCCGTCAAGCGCCGTAGGCAGGCCCACGATGAATATCACTGCCGCCATTATTACGGTTACGCTCTTGCGGTTGACCTTCTTGCCCTTTTCCAGCCTCTTGTCTATGATATACGCGGTGTTTACCTCAAGCAGAGATATGGAAGAAGTTATGGCCGCTATAAATACGAGGGTATAGAACAGGAAGCCCATGAGGTTGCCTATGAAGCCGCCCATGCCGTCCATGAATACCGTCTGGAGGGTATTGAAGAGCAGGCCGGGGCCCTGACCGTAGTCCATGCCGAAGGCGGAGCAGGCGGGCATTACCGCCATACCGGCCATTATGGCCACTATTGTATCCGCCACGGGGATTATTATGGTGTTGGTATTAAGATCCTCGCTTTTGGAGAGATAGGAGCCGTAGGTTATCATTGCGCCCATGCCAAGGGACAGTGAGAAGAACATCTGGCCCGCTGCGGACTTGAGCACGTCGAAGAAGGACTTGAGGCTGTCGAAAACCGAGAAGTCCGGCACGAACATGAACTTATAGCCCTCCATAGCGCCGGGCTGGCAGGCGACGTAAACTATGACTGTCACCAGCATCACCGCCAGGGCGGGCATTGCCACCTTGGAGAATTTCTCTATGCCGCCGGATATGCCGCCCATAACTATCACTATATTGAGCAGCATGAACAGCGCGTAAAAGCCCACCATGCCGGGCATATTGGCTATCCATGAGCCGAAGAAGCCCTCCGCCGCAAAGCCCGCGCCGCCGAACATATTAACGAGGAAGCCCAGCATATAGCGCATTACCATGCCGCCCAGCACGCTGTAGAAGCCCAGAATAAGGAACGCGGAGCCTACGCCCATGTAGCCCACCCATGGGAGCTTTTTGTTCAGCGCCCTGTATGCGCCAACCGCGCCCTTGCCGGTCTTGCGGCCTATTGTCAGCTCTCCCAGCATTACGGCGAAGCCTACGAATACTACCAGTATGACGTATACCAGCAGGAAGGCGCCGCCGCCGTTTGCACCCATCTTATACGGGAAGCCCCATATATTGCCCAGTCCTACTGCGGAGCCTATGGCAGCCATGAGGAAGCCGAAATTGGAGCTCCATTGTCCCTTGTTGTTTTCCATTTTTAAGTTTTCCCCCTGTGTTTTTACTTTGCCGCTTTAAAAATATATTAAAATAGACTTTTCTACCATACCATACCCCCGCCGTCCAGTCAACATTTATTCACAAATAACTCATATTTTTGCTGTTTTTTGTATAAAAATTGTGCAAAGAATAGCAAAAAAGCCGCATTGCGCGGCTTTTCGATTTTGCTTTGTGCATTTTTAAACAATATAATTTCCAGCGTACAGCTCTTCGCTTCTTCGGGATAATATATTATCAATCCTCGTTGATGTACACACGGGGTACGCGGGGGGTAATGAGGCAGGTAAGCTCGTAGTTGATAGTGCCTACCACCTTGCCCACTTCCTCGGCGGTCATGCCTGCGCCGCCCCAGAGGGTGACTTCGTCGCCCACCTTTACGCTGTCGTCGCCGGTGACGTCTATCATGTGCATATCCATGCATATGCGGCCTACCTGCTTAAACTTCTTGCCGTGTATCATGTCGTAGGAGGCGTTGCTTATGCGGCGGGGATGTCCGTCCGCATAGCCCGCTGTTATAACGGCGGTGCGAATGGGCTTGTCGCTGATAAAGGTTCGTCCGTAGCTTATGGATGTGCCGGCGGGCAGATCGCGCACCTGAGCTACCCGGGACTTGAGGGTCAGCACAGGCTTGAGCTCGCCCTTGCGGGGCTCGCTGTCGGGGTACATGCCGTAGAGTATTATGCCCTCGCGCACCATGTCAAGGTGTGCCTCAGGGTGGGCAAGTATGGCCGCAGAATTGCTGGCGTGGCACACCTCCGGGCGCAGCCCCTTTGCTATAAGGGCGTTGAGGACGGTTGTGTAGTTCTTGAACTGCCATGCGGTGTATTCGTCCTCGGAAGGAGTATCCGCCACGGAGAAGTGGGTGAACATACCCTTTACGGTGATGCCGGGTATATTGTATATGCGCTCGATGGTATCGGCGGCTGCAAGGGCGGCCTCCTCCCCTTGGGCGAATATGCCGGTGCGGCTCATGCCGGTGTCTATCTTTACGTGTACGTTCAGATTCACGCCGGCCTCGGTAGCGTACCTGCCGAACTCCAATGCTGTGCGCTCGTCCTGCACGGCCTGGGTGATATCGTATTTGGCAAGGGTTTCAGCGTACTTTTCGGGGGTATAGCCCAGTATGAGTATGGGCTTGGTTATGCCGCCCTCCCGAAGCTCTATAGCCTCGGACAGGCAGGCTACCGCGAAGAAGTCTGCGCCCTGCTTTTCCAGGAAAAGGCCGCAGTGTACCGCTCCGTGGCCGTATGCGTTGGCCTTTATGACGCAGAGCACCTTCTTGCCGGTGCGCTTTGCTATTTCAAAGTTATGCTTCAGTGCCGCCATGTCTATTTCCGCCCAGGTGCGGGCCTTAGGGTCAATATTGCTCATGTTGAGCCTCCTTGTATTTTTTGTTAAAGATGTGTCATAGCGTTAAGTATTTTCTGTACTAATTTTAGAACAATACCGGGCTTTTTGCAACAAAAAAAGGCCGCTCAGGCGCGGCCCTTTTCATAATTTTTGCTTATCGGGGCTTATCTCTTTTTCCCGAACAGCTTAGCCATTCCGTCGGATACGGTATTCAGGTTCTCTATACTCTCGGACAGCGCCTCAAAGTCTATGGATTGCAGCTGCTGCATGGTCTTTATAAGCTCTACCGTGGCGCCTGTCAGGCTCTCGCTGCCTACCCTTGTAAGCTCGGTAATGCCCTCGCTCATGGCGATGAAATCCACCTGCTGCAATTCGTCCACAACGGCGGAAAGCTCGTTCACGGTGTTATCCGCGTTGGTCAGTATGCTGTTTGCCCTGGGCAGCACCACTACGGCGCTTACGAGTACCACTACCGCCACCAATACGCAGGCTGCGGTGCGTATGAGGTCCATGCTGTGCATCTTCCTGAGCAGCTGCGCCTGCAGCTCCTCTGCGGTCTGAGTCTGCTTAGTCTCCATGGTATATCCCCCTTTACAATATGCGTTATTTAACTATTTCGCCGTAGCTGGCGCCCACGAACTCCCTCAGCTCCTCCGGATCCAGCATGAGCATCTGCCCCCGTATGCCGGCGCTTACCGCTATCCTGTCGAAAAGCTGGGCAGTCTCCTCTATATATGTGGGAAGCTGCTTCTTCATGCCTATGGGTGAGCAGCCGCCCCGAATATACCCCGTCAGCACAGGCAGCTCCTTCACGTGTATCATCTCGGCCTTTTTATTGCCGGATATCACCGCCGCCTTCTTCAGATCCACCTCTTCCCCTACGGGTATGCAGCATACGAAAAGGCCGTTTTTGTCCCCTCTTAGCACCAGCGTCTTGAAGGTACAGTCCGAGTCAAGGCCAAGCTCCGCCGCGGCGTGTACGCCGGAGAGGTCGCTCTCGTCGTATTGATATTCCCGCGCCTCAAAGCCTATGCCTGCGGCTGCGAGCATACGCATGGGATTGGTTGTCACCATTGCTATATCCCCTTATGCTTTAGTATACCTGAGTATACCACCGGAAGCGGCGTTATTGCAACGGAAAGCGGCTGCCGCCCCGCATAAAGCGGGGAATACTTATACACTTTCTGCTGCGGTTATAGTATAATACAAAAAAGCGCCGCGGGCATTGACCCACGGCGCAGCCGTCAACGGAGGTATCAAAAATGGAAGAGGCTCAGAATAACGCCCTCATCGGCGTCGATGAATTCAACAGAGTGGAAATGCGTGCGGGCACCATAATCGAAGCAGGCCCCAACAAGAAGGCCCGTAACCCCGCGTATAAGCTCAAGATAGACTTCGGCCCCGAGATAGGCGTAAAGTCCTCCTCCGCCCAGATAACAGAGCTTTATACCGCAGAGCAGCTTATAGGCATGCAGGTAATATGCTGCACCAACCTCACTCCCATACACATAGGCTCAGTCAAGAGCGAGGTACGCATTCTTGGTACTGAATCCGAGCAGGGAGTGGTGCTGCTCAGGCCCACCGCTCCCGTAAAGAACGGAGACAAGGTATTCTGATATGCAGTTCATAAAAGCCACATCCGGGCATATTGATGCCATCGCTGCCATATACGGCCGCATAATTGACGCACAGGAGCAGGGCCGTCTTACAGTAGGCTGGCAGCGGGGAGTTTACCCCACCCGCCAGACCGCGCTGGACGCGCTCGGGCGGGGCGACCTTTTTGTCTGCGTGGACGGCGGGCAAGTCGCTGCCGCCGCCATAATCAACCGTATACAGGTGCCGGTATACGCAGAGGTGGGCTGGCTTTACCACGCTGAGCCGGATGAGGTTATGGTGCTTCACACCCTTGTGGTAGACCCGCTTCGGGCGGGGAGGGGCTACGGCACCGCCTTTGTTGCGTACTATGAAAGCTACGCGAAAAACAACGGCTGCCCGGTGCTCCGCATGGACACCAACGAGAAGAACGCCGCTGCCCGCAGGCTGTACGCCCGCCTGGGCTATCGCGAGGCCGGAATCGTGCCCTGTGTGTTCAACGGGATAAAAGGCGTTGGGCTGGTGTGCCTGGAGAAAAAACTGTAAGCAGGGGCCGTTCCCTTTGCATTCAGAGCCTTTCTTCGCTGCTGCCGTCCTCACCGTTTTTTTCTATTACGACCGCGTTGCCGTTGGCGGTGACCGCAAAAACGTATGGCTGGTACGATATTCCCCCCGTTGCGAGCAAGTCCTTCGTCTGCGGATCGAGCGTGATATAATCAAAGTCAACCCCTATTACGGCGTTGCAGCCCAGCTCGTATGCCGCCTCCTTCAGCTCCCGCAACGCATTCCGGCGTATTTCCACAAGCGAGTTCAGCAGCTTATCCTTTACCCCGGTATCCGAGCCGAATACCGCCAAACCGCGGTCTACCGATATGGCGTCGTCGCCGGATATATATCCCGAATACTTCGTTATAGTGTAGCCATCGAAGCTAAAGCCCGAGGTTATGAGCATCTTAGCCATAGCCCTCTTCTTTTTTTCCACCTCCCTCCTTTCGGCGGCCGCCTCTTCCTCCTGCTGCGCCTTAAACTCAGCATACATTCTCACAGCTTTGTCAACATTACTATCTTCGATCACATAAGAAGTCCACGTCTCTTTGAGCAGCTTTTTTTCTTTTAAAAACGCCTTTAAGTCATTTTCGTCAAATCCATATTGCCGGCAAACATCTGATATCTTCATAATTATGCCCCCACTATTAAATATTTATTTCAGGTACTTCAATGCTTCAGGATTATCAGGGTCGATGTCCAGTATTAGGTTTGCGTATTTCCGTGCCCTTGCGGGGTTTTCCCTGCACTTTCTCAGCAGCTCCGCCACATCGTCATCAAGGCCTATGCTCGATGTATAGGCTATCCTGTACCTTGCGCCGCAATAGCGGCAGGTCCTTATTCCGTTTTCATCATAAAAATCTGATGCGCCGCATTTTTCACATACAATAGCTTTCATGGAACAGCCCTCCATGCGTGAAATGTATTTTCTTTTACTTCTTTTATTATAGTGTAGGCTCTTGCGTATTGCAACAAAAAAGCGGAACCGCCTTCGCGGCTCCGCTCAGTCTGTCGAAAATCTCAGGGTTGTTAAGGGGCCGCAGCCCCTTGAGGCTAAACCCGAAAAAAACTCGAAGAAGTGGCGCTTAGCCACTTCTTCGAAAGTCTTACTCCTCATTAAACGCGTCCTTGCCCAGCCCGCAGACGGGGCAGACCCAATCCTCCGGGACGTCTTCCCAGGGGGTGCCGGGAGCTACGCCGTTATCGGGATCGCCCAGCTCGGGATCGTATACATAGCCGCAGGGGCATTCGTATTTTGTCATCGCAGCTTCTCTCCTTTATGATTATTCGCCGAAGTAGCGCTTGAGCAGGCCCTCGAAGGCCTTGCCGTGACGGGCTTCGTCCCTGGCCATCTCGTGTACGGTGTCGTGGATAGCGTCGAGGTTCAATTCTTTAGCCCGCTTTGCAAGCATAGTCTTTCCTTCGGTCGCGCCATGCTCTGCCTCTACACGCATCTCAAGGTTGCGCTTGGTGCTGTCGGTCACTACCTCGCCCAGCAGCTCCGCGAACTTTGCCGCATGCTCGGCCTCTTCATAGGCAGCCTTCTCCCAGTACAGGCCGATCTCGGGATAGCCCTCGCGGTGAGCTACGCGGGCCATAGCCAGATACATACCGACTTCACTGCACTCGCCGTTGAAGTTGGCGCGGAGGCCTTCGATGATCTCGGGATCTACGCCCTTAGCAACGCCTACCACGTGCTCGGCGGCCCAGCTCATCTTGTTCTCCTCCACAGGCACGAACTTGTCCTTTGGAGCCTTGCAGACGGGGCAGAATTCGGGGGCCTCAGGTCCTTCGTGTACATAACCGCAAACTGTGCAACGGAACTTCATATTAATAATACCTCCTGATGATTAAGAATGATTATCGTTCTCATTTCTGATGGTCTTATTATACCACCCTTTTCCTCTTTTGGCTATACCCTATTCCAACTTTTTTTATATTTTTTTGGCTTTAATATGACTACCATCAGTTGACAAGAGCACACAAGGTTTTAGAAGCCAAACAGCACGGCATAACTGTGTCGTCCTCATTTGAAATACAACCAGTATTTCTGCACTCGTCCTCCTTGTTCTGCCATACTCTTTGGCTTCTAAAACTCAAAGACCCTAAAGAGCTTGTTTTGAGGGCGATCCAAGGCCGAGGAGCGCAGTACTACTGGATGTAATACAAGCGACGAGAACGCAGGAGCGTCCCAAAACAAGCCTTTAGGACTTGTGTGCTCTTGTCAACTGATGGTATACTCATTTGTTGCCTGAACTGTTTTTTTACGCTATAATCAAATATGCACATTTATTTGGAGGAGAATATGGAAAACAACAAAAAAAGGCGCGGAATGAAAGAAATAAGGGCATATGCAAAACAGCGGCCTAAGGTGTTTACAGTATACGTAATACTGCGTCTTCTGGTTGTCGCGGTGCTGGTGCGCTCCGCCATGCTGAAGGAATATGAGAGTATGTTCGTGTGCCTGCTGGTGCTGGTGCTGTTTATGCTGCCTTCTTTCCTTGAGAGGAAGCTGAAGATCGAGCTGCCGGACACCCTTGAAATAATAATCCTCGTATTTATATTTGCGGCGGAAATACTGGGCGAATTGGAATGCTACTTCATTCAGTACCCCAACTGGGATACCATACTGCACACCACCTCCGGCTTTTTGTGCGCCGCGATCGGCTTCTCTCTGGTAAACCTGCTGAACAAAGACAACCGAATCAGCCTCAGTCTTTCCCCGCTGTATATGGCAATCGCCGCATTTTGCTTTTCCATGACCATAGGCGTGCTGTGGGAATTCATAGAGTTTTCCGCTGACCGGCTGTTCCTGCTGGATATGCAGAAGGACACCGTCATAACCACCATATCCTCCGTGGCGCTGGACGCCACCAATTCAAACACACCCATCGTCATCCGCAACATCAACGATGTGGCGGTAAACGGGCAGAGCCTCGGCCTTGGAGGTTATCTTGACATTGGCCTTTACGACACCATGGAGGATCTGTTTGTCAACTTCATAGGCGCGGTAGTGTTCAGCCTGTTCGGCTATTTCTATGTGAAGCACGAGGGCAGGGGCAAGCTGGTGAGCAGCCTTGTGCCGCGAGTGGCTAAGGGGGAGGACGAGGAATGAAGGCAATAGATCTTACCCACATCATAACCGAGGATATGCCGGTTTACCCCGGCACGGAGCCGCCTAAGCTCACCCCGGCCAACAGCTACGAAAAGGACGGCTTCAGGGAAACTCTGCTCAGCCTGTACACCCACACCGGCACCCATATAGACCCGCCAGCGCACATTTTCCCCGATGGGCGGACGCTGGACGAGTTCCCGCCGGAGCAGTTCATCGGCAAGGCGCTGGTCATAGACTGCCGCGGCATTAAAGCGGGCGGGGCCATCACGCTTTCGCATATCGAAAGATACGGCGAGAAGGCGGGTAAGGCGGATTTCCTGCTCTTTAACCTGGGCTGGGACAGGCTTTGGGGGATGGAGGCGTATTTCGGCGACTATCCCTGCCTTGACGATGCGGCCCTCGGCCTTATAATAGGCGGCGGCTACAAGGGCATAGGCTTTGACGTGATAGGGCTGGACCCCATATCAGACGTAAATCTCACCCGCCACAGGCGGCTCTTTTCCTCCTGCGACATTATCAATATAGAAAACCTCTGCAATCTGGACAAGTGCGGCGATGGCCTTTTCAATTTTGCCTGCCTCCCGCTGGAGCTCCGCGATTGCGACGGCTCCCCCGCCCGCGCCGTGGCGTGGTTTGAATAATAAATAATTACAAAAGGCCTTCCGGTTGGAGGGTCTTTTTTTTGAGGTCTTTAAGGGCATTTTTAAAAGAAAGGTTGCCGGAAAGTTGCCAGAGCGAAAGCACAAAATGAGCACAAGCAAGCAAAAAGCCCTGAATACCTATTTTCCCGGCCTCTGCACACATGGTCGCTGCGCGTCGCGGCGAAGCCGCTTCCTTCAGCTCCCTGTGCTTGAGCAGCTCCGATTCGCTCCTCCGCCCACCGGGCGCGCTCATCGTCGCTGTGTCGCCAGCCAAGCGCAAGCGCAGGGCTGAGTCAGGCCCGGGGAATAGTAATTGCTGTATATGAAACAAAAGAGACTGACGGGTGTCAGTCTCTTTTGTTTGGTATCCGGCGGCTACCTATTTTCCCGCCCGAGGCTCCCACAGTGCGGCA
>ENA-UOIY01000167-UOIY01000167.1-human-gut-metagenome-genome-assembly--contig:-P114-NODE-167-length-110535-cov-76.372321_pt1 | contig 110535 bp, 112 predicted proteins | sample MGYA00242335_ERZ723882 | MGnify/ENA metagenome assembly ERZ723882 | reverse complement strand
AACCCGCTCAAAAGGCAGCCGTCATTATTAACTTGTCCGCCGTGAGCCGTTGAGCAACGGTTCATGACTCCGTCCAGCTGACGGCGGTTGTTTGGGCTTAAGCGCCCAGGTGACACTACAGTAAACCTGTGATGTCAAGTTCGCTATGCGTCCAATTGTCCTAATGACCATCTCGGACTATGAGATGTATTTGAGTGTCAAACACTCAGGTGAAAGCGGATCTTCATCTGCTCTCAGCTCAGAATTTGACCTTTCCTCTTGTAAAATTGTACATTCTGTGGTATGATATATTCAAATATTGAATAAATATCTTATTTCAGAATATCTATTCGAGAAAGGAATTTTTAATATGTCGTTTTGCAATACTGATATACTCATTCGGAATATCACCCAGTTGATGAAGGATAATGGCATAACCCAGGAGAAACTCGCGGATATTCTCGGTATGTCGCAGCCCAACGTCAGCAAGGCTTTGAGCCTCAGAGACAAGAAATGTTTCACCCTTGACCAGGTCGTCGGGATAGCTGATCACTTCGGTGTATCCATTGATCAGCTTGTTGGCAATACCGCTCCGAAATCTCTTGAAACGGGACCTCGCGCCGTTGCATGTTTCCTTACCGGCGTTCTCGAAAGCCACGATGCGCGGTACACCACTATCGAGGTCGAGGAGGGAGTCTTTGATGTGAAAACGGTCTATAACGTTTTCAACGGCCCGGAACTCAAAACGGAGCAGACTACAAAGAAGGTGTCATATCCTGCGATTTATTTCCCGGATTACTGGAAGGTGCCATTCCCTGAAGACAACTCTGACGAGGAAGCCATGGCGCTTCTCAGCGAAGCGCAGCAGATTGGCAACGGATCAAGGATGATGCCGCTAAACGATTTCCTGCGTAAGTTCATCCAGATCTTTGAGATCCACGAGGCGAACGGTGTTGATGATGATGCTTACCGAACCGTGGTGGACAGCTACCTTGGAAAGCTCCGTGAGCGTTAATTGTCTGTATCGATGAGCAACAGGTCGCCGAAAACCTCATCGTAGTAGATTGGGCTGAGATTCTCGAAACAAGTAGCGCCATACCTCCTGAATACCGATTCTGCAACCTTGCTGCCGTACTCCGCCGAAACGGACGCAGCGAGGTTTTCTATGTTGATCCGCCAGTCTTGTTTGGTCATGGTTTTGCCTCCAAAAGAGAGAATTTTGTGTGACCCGAAGGTCTGTCTATATTGTATTGGAAAGGCTTTTCCGACTAAATAAGCCCGGTATGGAGCGAATATGGGGAGAATATGGACGGGATATGGAACATGAAAAAAGAGCAAAAAAAATAAGCCTCCCGCCGTTAAAGCAGGAGGCTCATAATCCCCGGATCAGTCTATAAACAGTTCCGGCATATTGAATTTTATCTCGTTTGCGTCAATCTCAACGCTTGCATTCCCGCAAGTCATTACAGCTTTTTTTACACGGATTTCTCCGTCCACAACGGCTATATATTTTACCCGGTTGCGCGGTTGCTCCAAAAAAGTAGCCGAATCGCGTGTGAAACCGACGCGCTGCAGGAATATGGTCAGATCATTTGTCGTGCCGTATTCCACAAATTCATACCAGTCGTTATCAAAATGATCCACATTGTGAAACGCCTTGTACTCAAGGGAAAATTTGCGGAAGTAGTTTGATATGCTGAACAGAAGCACGTTTTCAATCACGCCGAGCGTTTCAGCAATTATATAATTCTTATGATCTCTCGATCCGTCATACCACTTTGCGATTTGAAGATTTCCGACCCATACGCCTGTGTCGGGATGATCGTGTTTATAGCCGATAGCGTAGTTGATGATCGAACGGAGACCGTTGCCGCGGATCCAACGTAACAGGATAACAGCATACCACTTCAACACATTGGGGGATTTCCCGATGGTTTCAGATTCGTATTTATCCCATTTGAATACGCGACTGAGCATTCCGAGAAATCTGACAAGCTCGTTGAAATCAACATCGTCGTTTTCGCCTTTCAACTCGGGATATTTAGCGCCCTGTTTGATTACCTCGGAAAGTGTAAATGCCTGGTCATATGAAAGGGTTATATCATTGCTCGTCTTTTCCGGCGGGAAGATCTTCATGATTGTAGACTTCTGCCCTGGGGTGACATACTCTTCAAACATTTCCGTCAGTGGCGAATCAATACCGGCAGCGTAATCATTCATTATGATAAGAGCCATTTTCCGGAGAGCGTCAAAATCACGGTCGGTTGCTTCCGCATGACAGGTGCTCATCTCTATATCACCGCGCACAAGATCATTTACAAGCGCCGGATAATGCGATCTGTTTTCGTCAAGGTCGAAAGACAGCTTCTGTTCAGGCACATCATTGTTGAGAAGTCGCTCATACTGCTTTTCCGTAAGGCTTGAATCCATGCGGAGAAGAAACACATTACCGAAAAGATTGTATTTTATACGTCCGACACGCCCTACAAGGTTTCGGAACTCGACTTCGTCCATATTGGTGGTTCCGTTCCGGTAGCTTGTGATGAACAGATTGTCGGCAGGCAGGTTGACGCCCTCAACAAGGGTGCTTGTGCAGAAAATGGTGCGAAGGTCGCCATCTTCAAAGCTCTGCTCGATACGCAGGCGTATATTCGCGGGCAGATAGCCCACATGATAAGCAACGCCTTTTTCAATAAGCTCTGCGAGGTAGCACTCTCTGTGGACATCGTTTTTGATGTCATTTGCCAGTTTTGTAAGGTTGGGGTTGTTCAGCGGCTGCAGACTCTTTGCATATTCCATCGCAAAATCTACGACCTTCTGCCGTGCGCTACAGTATACAACATTCTGCTTGCCCCTGCCGACCCTGTGGATGATTTTCGCCAGTGACATGTCCGTTGGCACGCGATATACATACTCAAGGCTCTTTTTATGCTCATTATGGATACACATTCTGTTGTTCGGAAGATCCATAAAGAATTTGAACTGGCTGACAGGAGTAAAACGCGATGCAAGACGCTGCACCTTGCTCGGCCGGACACCGGGGATTGTACGGAGATATATCTCAGGATTGGGAATATTGGGAGAAGCGAAAATAACTGTGGGCGGCTTCTCCAGTCGTCTCAGTTGCGGAATGACCTTATAATAATAACTGCCGCGGCCACCGCGCTCCGAAATCTTATGTGCCTCATCCACAAACACGAAATCAATGTTCATGTCGGGGCGCTCAATCAGAAGGTGATGCATACGTTCCGGGGTCATTATGAAAATGAAATGGTGATCCTGCTGAAGGTATATTTCTCCTATCGCACTGACGACCCTGTAGTTTCTGGCGGTCAGCTCGTCCTGCAGGCCGTCGAACATATTGCTTCTAACCTCGTTTATAAGAGCCTTCGTCGGAACGAGGATGGCATAATTTCCTGTGGAACCTTTTTCAATCTGCTCTTTTATGTATGTCTGTACAACAAAGGACTTACCCATTGAGGTAGGACCGGAATAGCTGAAGTACGGATCTCCCAGCCTATCATACACGCTTTTCTGATCATGAAAGAAGTATTCACCGACCCGTCCCGGAATCAGGTGGCTCTCTTTGTCAAACTCATAAAAAATGCCGTCCAGAACATCCGCACTCTTGTACCCGCCGACTGCGGGTGCCTTAAGTCCTCGATAATTTCCAACGGCAGATAAAACAGAACCGAGATAATACTTTACGGCTTCATCCTGCGGGTAAACAAGGTGAAGAAGTGTTGCGATTTCCTGTCCCCACTGGTGATCCCTGTCCGCAGTGGGCGCATATGTGGATTTTGAAAGAAGATCAGCAAAGCGGAGCGCATCCTTGATCTGAACCTGTTTCTGCGGTCGGTCAAGCCCGAAAAGGTCTATCGAATAATTGTACAGTAGCGCCTCATAGATTTCGTTGAGATACTCGTTTTTATCAATGTCACGGTAGATCGCTTCAGCCAAGGAGGCCGTTTTAGGAACATATTTCATCAGCGACCCTCCAGCATTTCATCAATAAGACTTGTTTTTTCATTTGGCGCATCATTGAACGGTAGAACATAGCAGTAAAAAGTATATCCCTCCAGATTGTGCCGCTTCATCGTGTCAGCAATATAGCTCTTGACGGATTCAACATCCTGCTTCAGCTGTTCCTCTGCCGCCGATCTGTACAGTGCCGGATCAGTAACAGGCGGATCTATTTTCAGAGAATAGCCAAGAAACAGACCGAACGCCATATCCGGCTTGTACTGAAACTGCTTTCTCGGAACCATCACATCCCGTAAGTATTCCACGGTGCTGTTGTCAAACATCAGACCGTATGCGGTATTTTCGACGGTTTTAAACTCACTGTCTGCATTCTGCTCTATGGACACGATCCTTTCAAAGGCACGGTCAACAGCAGCATTCAGATCGCCTTCGATATTCGACGCACCGAAAATGAGCTGATTAAAGGGATGTCCGTGTTCTGTAGTGGCGAGAAGATGGATGCCGTCGCTCTTACTCGCAAGCCCGGTGTGCTGCGAGAATTCGATCTTTGACATGATCTTCGGTGCATTCAGTTCCTGTTCAAGGAAAACATAAAGCATCAGTTCGCCAAGCACTGTATTGGCACTTGTGCCATACGCCTTTTTAAACTCGATGAGCGCCTGTGTACCAATGGCTCCGACAGGTCTCCCTTTGAAACTGTCCACCTTCGATCTTGAGAAAACATAGGTTCCGATATTGTCCGCCAGGAACTCCTTGATCCGCTTGAAGCGCAGTTTACCGTTGTTGGGATCGGCACAGTAGATGTTTGCTGTAGACGGGTGCGTGAGCCCGGAAACAATGACCGAAGAGATCTTTTTAAATGTTCTTCCGAAGGTGTCGTCGTCAATCGTCCTCTGAAGAGGAGAAGTCTTTTCCTCTTCAGGATCATCTTCAGAGGGCAGCGGATCGATAAACAGCTGTCCACTCGAATCGACCGAAGTAAGATAGTTCTTTTCAAAGCTCTTCAGAGAGTCGGCGCAGTCAGCGTTGGAAACGTCAACTATGGCATACCGAAAAAGAGAGGCCATCAGCGGAGCCATAATAAATTTGTTCCGCTCGAGGATAGCGCTTTTCTCAAATCCGGCAACACTGCCTATAAGCGTATCGTCGGGCACATCATCTTCTCGGAGGACAGCTTTGACAGCGTATATGAACTGTTTTGCATTTGCTTCCGCGATAAGTCCAACAACGCCGCTATCAAAGGCGATAACAGCGTCTTCATATGTTATTGCCCTCGCGGCATCGATAACATCGGGCGGAACATTGTCATGTCCGCTTTTCAAGTGTGGAGGCAATGAACTGTCCCGGTTAGTGGTATCAGCGCAGCCGTATGCGCTGAAAACCGCGTCACATATGCTCCTGTATGTAACGCCCTGCCCCTTTGCCTGGTAAACCAGGTTGAGCAGCGTTCCGAAGCACAGCTTTTTCATCGGTCTTTGCCTCCTTACAGTTGATTCCTATATTTCAAAAATCCGCTTAATCACAGCTGTCAGCTGCGTTTTTACGTGACTCTCATCTTCCTCAAAGATAAACGGAAGTCGAATGAAGTGAATATTGATATCACCGGATTCACTCTGACTCTTGCCGACAGGATAGTGCGGCTCTGCATCCTCATACCGATACATAGGATAGAGAAGGTATACGTCAGAGACATTGCGTTTCCGGGCATATTCGCAGACCTGGTAGATATCCGTCTGTTTCGGTTCTTCGCTGACGACCTTTCTGACAGTTTCTGTGTCTCCTTCAAAACGAGCAACTTGCTTGTACTTAGTATCAAGAATAAAGACTTTGCCGTTCAGTTCCACAAGAATATCATGGCGCATGGTAAATGCAGCACCGAGAGATTGTCCAGCATATTGGATATCCTCAATCAAGTGCATATCGCTTTGTTGCAGACGGACTCTGCCGCCACAATCTTCAACAACTTCCTGCATAAACCCGCCGATAAAGCCTTCAAATAGAAGTTCTGTCGGGAAGAGGAAGCAGAAGGATTCGTTGATATCCATCGTCAAGCCGGAAGTCTTGTTTAGTAGGAACATTTTGCTCATGCTGAGAATGATGCGATAGTTGCTATGCATCTTACTGAGACGGACGCGATCGCAGTCACTTGGCGTACACTGCACATCGGAAACCTCGCCCAGCTTCACCAGAATATGCCGAATCGCGTTTTGATTCCGTTTTGAGGTCGAGTTGATAATCTGCTTGCAGGTATACTTGATGACTCGGTTGACCCAGTTATCAAATTCAAACGTGGAGTAGGAACAGCGGAACTTATTGCTCATTCCGTTGGGTATTTTTCGCACGATATAATCTGCAAAATCAAATTTGCCCTTGATATGGGAGATGTCTTCGGTTTCCTCAACATACTGGTAATACAAGCCGCGCTCTATGGCGGCACGGACATATCCCACATACAAAGTGATGAACAGTTCCCGGAGATCCTCAGCTTCACTTAGTTCTGTAGAAATGTTGATGAACGGATATGATACTCTGTTACAATACTCCAGCCATCGAATGAGGTTTTTCATCAAATGGCTTTGAGTAAGATCTTCAGTTTCCTGATCCTCGGCCTCCGTTCGGAACATTTTCGGATAGATATTCAGCTGCTCGCCAGCAAACGCAATCGTCCCGATATAGTTCTTGGTACGTACTCCGCCTCTGCCTGTGAACGCAAGAAACTGCTGTTTGGTATCAAAGCGACCATCATCATAGAAAACTGCCCGTTGATCCCAATTGTGCTGCAAAAAGTCCTCCAATTCTTCAAGCCCTTTCTGGGATCTCCAGGAGGGCGGAAGAGATGAATTCCTTATTGCCGTTTCTTCATATCTGCTCAGTATCATTCTTGAACATCCGCCTTTTCAACACGAACCCTGCTGATCTTATCATCCACAATTTTGATGCCCAAATCTTTGAGCGCATCAGTCAATACTCCGATTACCTTTTTCTTGTTATCGTAATAATACTCATACAAGAGCGGAATGATGCTGTTGTTCAGAATCGCGCAGAGGTCATCCACCGTTTTCCCCATAAAATAGGAGTGACCAATCAACAGATCAGAGCTCTCAAGCGAATCAGCCAGAATCGTGTTGATTTTCGAAAGTACATTGCGGAGAGTGGGATCGTCAACAAGCGAGGCATTCGGATACTGCTCAATGAATTCAAATCTGCGCCGTAAAGCGGCATCAATCAGGGAAATCGACTTGTCTGCGGAGTTCATTGTGCCGACAATATAAAGATTGTTAGGCACAGCAAAGATGTCGCCGGATTGGAGTGTCGCGCAGGTTTCGTTGACTTCGCCCCAACGCTTGTCGCTTTCAATCAGAGTGATTAACTCGCCAAACACCTTGGAGATGTTGGCACGGTTGATTTCATCAATGATGATGACATAGTTCTTCTCATGATTATCAAGGGCATCATCTGCAATGCGCTTGAACACACCGTCAACAGTTATGAAGGCCATCTTACCCGATTTGGTATCAGGACGAAGCCCCTGGATAAACTCTTCATAGCCGTAGCTTTGATGGAATGTTGTGAAGACTATCTGGCCTTTGCGGACATAATCGTTATATGCAGCCATTACCGCTTTGCGTTCTTCATATGATTTCCGCCGGGTATCTACTGCACGGCTCTCAATTATGGCAAGGGCGTATTCTGCGGTTGAATATGTTTTTCCGGTACCAGGGGCTCCATAGATAATGAAGTTCAGCGGATGAATAAGGTTTACTCTTGGCGTCCGCACTACTTCAAGACAGGTTTTCTTCTTTGCGGTTTCTGAATCACCGGTAGAAGTCGCCACATCAATATCATCTTCTACAGCATCGTCTGGCATCTCATCAACACCAGCGGTCTGATCAATATCATCATTATACTTTTCTTCGCACAAAGAATAGTCTTGCTCTTCATCGCCGAAGGTAAATGCGAGCAGTTGCTTCTTGATGTAACCGTCAGAAGCATCGACACGATGAATAGCCTCACGCAAGACACCGGGACCGAACCATGTCTTGAACGGATCAAGACGAGTCCAATCCACCTTGATTGTTTTGCCGTCACCAGCGTTTTCTGTAACAGTACCGATAGCTTTGATTCTCATAGCGCCGACCGTCTTGCCATGATTATCAAAAGGGAGGTTCTTCTTCTGAGTGAAGGTGGACTTTATCACGATACGATCTCCAACAGCAATTGACTTCACAACGTCAATGAACTTATCGTCCCATCCGTTAACCCACATACCGCCATCAATATACTCATCTGAAAAATCTCTCCACTGTCCGTTTTCATCATTGCCGGTAGTGCCGACGTACCATGCATAATCGATACCCAACCCGTCTAACAAGCTTCCGGGTAGATCATACTGTGTAATCACGGATCTTGCGTCTCCTGTTTGCTCAAAGAATGCCTCCGCCCATTCTGTAAAAGCAGTTCTTTTGAAAACTATCAACTGCTCAAACTTATAGTTGACCTTACCAGCTGCGGATACCTGCGTACCGATGATTGCAACATTTTCGAGCTGTTTATATACTCTTTCGAGGATATACTTGACAAGAACATCCCTTTTTACTTCCGGGACACAAACGAATATGACGATTGGAGCAAAATAACGAAATTGCTCGGATACCCGGTTGGTAATCTGCCGTTGTTCTTTAATATGTGATATTCTTGCGTCACGCCCGAAATTGTCTTTGCTCCATGCCTTAAATTCGTCGCCCTTATTACGCGCGTGAGGGTTTGCATCAATCAGGGCATCCAACGTCTCTGTAAACGAATTAAGTGTTATTTCAGCCATTTTCTTTGCCCTTCCTCTCTACATATTGATGTATGGCATTAACAAAAAACTGAGGACTCCGTACAGTTCCGGAAACCAGTCTCGACTCAAAGCCCTTTGCAGCCTTATATGATAATGGCTTGCATGGATATCTCAGATACTCTGACAATGACACCTCAACTCTATCAACGGGATATAACGTTGAGCTTGATGCAAACCTTTTGCCGTCAGCCCCCCAGCAGGAGTTAGGCCATTTATGATTCTTTCCCAGTTCATTATCTTGTGAAGAATCATATTGCTCAGGGGCAAGAATCTTTTTAGCTATCCAAGAAATAACATCAACCGTAACAGCGTTTCCGACAAGCTTCCATCGGATGTTCGGTTTGGCTATCTCTTCGGCTGATTTCGTCCAATCTTCAGGAAAGCCTTGCAACCGCTCAGCATCTCTGATATCTGGTGATCCGACTGTTCCATCGGGGAAGGCAATGGCTGGAGCAGAGGGTATGCCAATTGTTGAACCAACTTTCAAGGTTGGAATTGCATTTTGATAGAGACCAATAGCGTATTTTCCTTCTGTCCAGTAAAAGCCACAAGGCTCCTCAAATTCTGTTGAAGTTATTATGCCATGCTCCTGTAAAGAGTTTCCGCTCAGCAGTACATCTCTGGGATTGTTATGTAATGCTGCAACCACGAACACTCGACGCCTACGTTGCGGAACAAAAGCTAAAGAATCAATCATCCTATATGCCCAACTATACCCAAGTGCTTCCAACTCTTCGGTAATAGTCCGGATTGTTTCTCCCTTCCTTAAGAAAAGCATATTGGGAACATTCTCAAAGATAACCCATTCAACTTTCTTCTTTTCTAACAGGCGAAAAACCTCTCTTACCAAGGATGAGCGTTCCCCAGACAAACCTGTCTTGACACCTATCGTACTTATATCCTGACATGGAAATCCCGCACAGAGTATATCTGTATCGTCAGGAAGCGCATTCAAGTCACATATATCGTCAACCAATGAAATGCCAGGAAAATTAGTCCTAAGTACATGCTTGGCGATTGAGTCAATCTCACACGCCATGATGGTTTCAATCCCAGCTTGCTTGAAGCCGAGTTCAAATCCTCCAATTCCCGCAAACAAGCTGACCATTTTGAGCGGCAGCTTTTCCGATGTTTTATTGCTCATAAGCATCAACTTCTTCCGTTTTCTCTATCTTAAGAATGCTATTGCAGACGAGTTCAATCAAGCGTGGTGGGACGCTCTCTCCAATTACTTTACAGCACATATTTGATGCGATCTTCTTCCCATTGATGCTGAACGAATACTCATAATCGCTTATTGTTTGTAAGCACATGCCTTCATATACCGATAAAGTACGGTTTTGACTTGGATGTATTTTTTTATCCGAAGTTTCCACCTGAAGGTTTTGTGTTAATGTTGGAGCTGGCGAATCCCAAGACATTCTTCTATAGGCGCTATCAAATCCTTTTATTCTTCTTCTTTCTCCCGTAAGTTTATCGATCATCGTTGGTCTGGGAAGAAGAGCTCCGCACCTTTGGCAATAAATCGGTGTATCATTTCTGTAAGTGTGCCGACCATCTACAAAACGCATACCGTGCCTCGGGTTTTTATCATATCCACATTCTGCACATTGATTGTTATATGCCGTTTCATTAGGCGGTGTGTTTTGAATCCACCAGAACTTATCCGGTTTCATAATTGGAACGCAATGCCAAGGAATTGACGGATCTTGGTTTTTACCTTTTTCCGCGGAGAGTGGCGGCAATGAGCCAATTGCCTCTCTTAATGTAACCCAACGTTCCGTGTCTTCCGTTTCGGTTTGTGAATGTGTCCTCTTTGGCAAAAATGTTTTGTTCTTCAAATAATACTTTTTCCCGGAATCACTTCTGGTGAAAATAGTAATTAACCGGACTCTTGTTTGTGGGATTCCATAATCTGCGCAATTAACAATTTCTGGACCTCCAATGTAATCCGGTGCCAATTCGTCCCTAATATAGTCAATAATATTCTTATATTCTCCGTTGCCGACAGGGATGATTGTATTCTGCATTCCCTGGACATTTTCTAGGAGTAGCCATTGAGGTCTGAGCTTTTTTACAATTTCTACGGTCGGAATAATCAGCTGATTCCGAGGATCATCTTTAGGCGCACGTCCTCTTCTTATTTCTTGCAACCGCTTGCCAACAGAATTAAAAGACATCCCTTGGCACGGTGGGGTCGCATAAACAAGAAACGGCGAACCAACGTCGTAGCCATCCCAGTTCTGGATGATTCGATCCTTCATTTGCCAAATATCTCCGCAAAGGCACTCAGTTTCAGGGTAGTTCTCCCTATATAAGGCACACCGACTTTCTACCAGTTCATTGCTGAGCAATATCTTCAAGCCAGATGCCTTTATCCCCAGTTCGCCTATACCGGCAGAAGAGAACAAGCTTAGTACATATTTATCCATATCTCTATTAGTAAAGGAACAGGAGATGTCCCTTATTGCTGCCTCCTCTGTGATTACATTTCTGCTTTTCCGCTTTGAACCCATTGATCCAATTCCGAACGCTTGAATTTCCATTGCTTACCGATCTTTTTCGCAGGAATATCTTTTCCTTTGCGAATCCAGTCACGGATGGTGGCAGGTTTAACTCCAAGGTATTCGGCAGCTTCTTCAATATTAATCCACTTATCGTTTGTTAGTTCGGCCACGGGGGCAACCTCCTTAATCGCAATTTAACCCATATAACCATTTTAGTATAGCACGATTTGGTGCGATTTTCAATATGTTTTTTGCGAAAATTTATCGTTATATGCTGTTTATTGTAATTTGCTGTTATCCTCTTTTATATCTAACCTTTAGCCTCGCCACGCAATTATCAAACCCGTAGTCTCGTAATTCGACTTTTTCGGTGTGCAGGTTAGATGATGAAAAAGTTTGAAAGGGATTCCGAGCTGCCTCCGGTTTTGAGGGCAGACCCCGGAATCCCTTTATTTCAGTAGATTTCAGCCTTTTCCGGCATCGGTTCTCGTCATCAATGCTACAGTCTCCACGTGGATTGTGTGTAGGATACTATCTCTATAACCTTTTAATTTTTCTCGAACCTTTTAATTATTCTATGAAAAATTAAAAGGTTCGGCAGAGTGGGTTCATTTTTTCCGGCGGCAGCGTTTGCCAGAAACTCCATAAACGAAAAAAAGCGAGGTCGGCAGGTTCACATTTGAACCCACTAACCTCGCTTTTGGCTTTATATCAAGGGATTATCACAGGGAATAATTAAAAAGTACGGTAGCAATTTGTATCATTGCTACCGTACCTTTGTGGTCGAGGTGACAGGACTTGAACCTGCGGCATCTTGGTCCCAAACCAAGCACTCTACCAAACTGAGCTACACCTCGAAATTATTTAATTTTTGTCGCCTCAACAAGTCAGCTTCATTATTATATAACATAAAATTTGATTTGTCAACAATTATTTTTAATTTTTTTGAAACTTTCATGATTTTTATTTTTCTTTAATTGACATACGCTGTTATGGGGTATAAAATATGATTACACTGATTAAATATATTACTTTGAAGGGCGGTTTTATATGTCTGACAATACAAAATTAAAAATCTCAAACGGGTTGAACGAGGATAAATATTCTGTAAAAAGCAAGTTTGTCAACTTCTTTTTGCTTGCGATGTTTACGCTCTTTCCCCTATTTTACACGGATTACTACTATAATATAAGACACGACAAATATTATTTTTTTCTTGTTGTCACTGCGGTGCTTGTTTTGATGATTGGCGCTGTTGCAATCACTAATTCCGATTCGCAAAGCGGAACAAAAGACAAAGCCGAATCCGTGCCTTGGTACAAAAAGTTATCGTTTACGGACTATGCATTTGGTGCATTCATTTTGGTATGCACCGTATCCACTGTTTTTTCTCAAGATCCTGCCGATGCTTTCTTGGGTCTTAGCGGAAGGAACAACGGTTTATTGCTGATGATTTTTTATGCGGTGGTTTATTTTTTAATTACCAGATTTTTTTGTTTTAAAAACTATGTTTTTGTTGCCCTTGCAGGTTGTTCAATTGCAATATATCTGCTTGATATTCTCAACTGTTTTTACATAGATCCGCTTGGAATGTTTGCAAGCCTTACAGATGAGCAGACAATCACAAACTTTACCTCCACAATTGGCAACAAAAACCTTATGTCAAGTTTCATCTGCATTGTTCTGCCCGTAACCGTCGCTTTTTCGGTTATAAGCAAAAATCGTAATCACCGTATCGTTTATCATATTTCGTCCGCATTCGGTTATATGGCTCTTATGACAGCCGACAGCTACTCGGGTATACTTGGTCTTGGCACTGTTTTTGCCGTGCTTTTAATATGGTTTTCACGCAGCGTTGCAAGACTTAAAAGATTTTTCCTCGCAACAACAATTATGCTGTTAAGCGGCAAAATTCTTCGTTTGTTTTCCTTTTTTATGGGTGACAAATCAAAAGGTATCTCGGAATTTCAGAGTCTGCTTGTTTACTCAAAAATCATATGGGCGGCAATTGCATTGTTCGCAATAATTACCGCAATTTTATTTTTTGCAGACAGCAAAACTCCCGACAAGACTTTGCCGCTTGCCGTTCCTATTATAATCGGCAGTATATTTGTTGCCTGCATTATTGCAATGCTTTTTGCCGTATATTATTTCAGCGTAATTGACACAAAAACAAATATCGGCTTTTTGAAAAGTTTTTTGAGATTTAATGACAGCTGGGGTACTCACCGTGGCTATATGTGGATAAGGTCTTTCTATATATTCGGAGATTTTTCTCTTTACAACAAACTTTTCGGATGCGGACCTGACACCTTTGCCACAGTGTTTGAACCGTATTTTGAGGGGCTTAAACATTACGGTGACAGCTCCACAAACTGTGCCCACAACGAATACATAAATTACCTTATTACTACGGGAATTTTCGGACTTGCTTCTTATCTTTCGATAATTTTCGGAGCGCTGAAAGGTGCGATTAAATCCGCAAGTAAAAATCCGATTGCAATTGCTTTTGCGGTATCTGTTATCAGCTATGCCGTGCAGGCTGTGGTAAACCTTGCTCAACCGATTACAACACCGCTTTTTATTATTTTTATTGCACTTTGCGAGGCAGTTGCCCGTAAGCAAAAAACAACTGAATAAGCACAAACAAGACAGCCTATATACTAAGCTGTCTTGTTATTTTTTACGCAGCTTTTCTGCGTGATGCATGCCTTGTTGCCGCATTTCGTTTCTTATTTTTTTGTTGAGATTGGGGCTTTTTGAACAATATTGACTTTACGGGATAACGCATAGCGTAGCTTATAATTACGAAAATGCAGACATTAACATATAAATCAGCGTCAGGCATTTGTACAACTCCTTAAGTTTATTTGGGGCTTTGTTATAATTAGCTTAAATGACAAAGTGAAGTTCCTAAACTTAATTTTTGGTAAATTCCACATTCAATAACTATCCTTTCAGACAATGATAAACGACTCATATTTTCCTGCTTTCCGCAGACAGTAACCGTTTTCATTTTACCATACTCTTTTGTCAAGGTGAACCCGTGGTATTTCTCGTTTTTTTCTCAAAAATTCGAACTTCACTTTGGCAATTTAGGTTTGTTATAATTAAATTATACAGTACCGGCTGGGTAATAAACAGGACTTTGCTATGATGTTTGCCGATTTTTCAATAATATTTTTTCGGTGTATTTAACGATTTTAAAATTTTTACAAAAACAAAAGCGCAATAACCGCAGTTACCGCACTTTTATTTTGAAAATATAAATTAGAAAGATTTTTAAACCAACATAACTTACTTTTATTAATCGTCAAAATTAGGAGTTTGAATTGCATCGTAGCCGGTTTCGCCTGTACGGATTTTTACCGCCTGCTTTAAGTAGTAAGTAAAGATTTTACCGTCACCCGGATTGCCTGTAAACGCAGTCTTTTTAATAGCTTCTATGGTTTTTGCTTCCCATTCTTCTGATGAAACAACTATTTCAAACTTGATTTTAGGCAATACCTGCACATCTACTTTTTGACCTCTTACATATTCGGACATACCTCTTTGAATACCGCAGCCTACAACCTGATAGGCTGTGATTCCGTTTACGCCTATATCCATTAACGCTTTTTTTACATCGAGGAACATTTCCTCTCTTACAACAGCCTCTATTTTAATAAGCTGAACTTCGTTATTGTTATCCATATGTTAATCCTCCGTTAGTTATCAAGACCGTTAAATGACGGGTAAGCAGCTTCACCGTGCTGTGTAATATCAAGTCCGAGCATTTCGTCACGCTTGCTTACTCTGATTTTACCTGTAAGAATTCTTGTTAAGCCGTAACAGATAAGTGTACCTGCAACTGCAATTACAAGTGTAATTACAATACCTAAAGCCTGTGCGCCGAACTGAGCAAACTCACCATAGATAAGTCCGTTGCCTGCGTCTGCGTTAATAGCTGTGCTTGAGAACACACCTGTAAGAAGTCCGCCCCAGATACCGCCTGTACCGTGACAGCTGAATGCGTCGAGTGCGTCGTCAAAGCCGAATTTCTTTTTACCGAATGAAATCATAAGGTAGCAAACAGGGCTTGTTGTAAGACCTATAATTACTGCCGCCCAAATCGGAACAAAACCTGCGCCCGGAGTAATGCCTACAAGACCTGCAACCATACCTGTGCTTGCACCGATAAGTGTAGGCTTTTTGTTTTTAATTACATCGCAAAGCATCCAAGAAAGGATTGCGGCTGCCGCAGAAACGGCTGTTGTCATAAATGCGTGTGCAGAAAGTCCGTTTGCCTCAAGTGCAGAACCTGCATTAAAGCCGAACCAACCGAACATAAGAAGTGAAGCACCTAAAACTACTGTAGGAATATTGTGGATTCTGTAGTTAGCGTGTTCGTAATCGTGGCGTTTGCCGAGGATAATGCAAAGGACAAGAGCTGATACACCCGAACTGATGTGAACAACATCACCGCCGGCAAAATCAAGAGCACCGATACCGTCAAGACCGAGAAGTCCGCCGTCTGCCCATACCATATGAGCAAGAGGATAATAAACAATTAAAGACCAAAGAATGATAAATACGAAAAGTGATTTAAACTTCATTCTGCCTGCAACAGCACCTGTAATAAGAGCAGGAGTAATAATTGCAAACATCATCTGAAATCCGCAGAATACCATATTAGGAATAGCCGCACCGTCTTTGTAACCCTCGGTAAGAGATACGCCCTCAAGTCCTATCCAACTAAGGTCGCCTATAATGCCGTTTGAGCTTGGTGCGAACGAAAGTGAGTAACCGAAAAGCACCCACATTACAATGCCTGTACCGATGATGAAAATTGAAGTCATCATTGTGTTTACTACATTCTTTTTGCGAACAAGTCCGCCGTAAAACATTGCAAGGCCGGGAGTCATAAGGAACACCAAAGCCGAGCAGATAAGCATAAAAGCTATATTTCCTGCATCCATTTTTAAACCTCCACATAAACCGACTGAATAAAAACAAGGTTCACCGTATCTTTGAAATTTGCAGGAAAATAAATTTAAATTGCAAATTCTTCAAAGATAAAGTGAACCTCTTTGTTCTTAATTATTCATTTTCAAATTAAATTAAAATAAGAAGTTTTCCGGAAACTTTACTTTACAACTTGAATTATAGCGTTATTTTTACCCTTTGTCAATAGATTTTTGCAAAAAAATCAGCTGAAATTTAAAATTTTCTTATCATAGCCAAATTCAAGCACAAAGTATATGGATATTCAATTTTGCAAGAAATTTTATAAAACTTTCATAATGCCCATAAAAATCAGGATAACGCTTATACAAAAATTGATAAATTCACAGAGTCTAACTTTTTGGAGGTCGGCTCATTTTCAAGCCCACTCGGAACATTGCATTTTTATAGACTGCTTTATATTAAAATTCCGTTGCAATGGTCTATTTCGTGCTGAATTATCTGTGCCGTAAAATTTGTGAAAGTGCGTGTAACCGTTTTGAATTTATCGTTGGCATATTTTACGGTTACAGTTTTATAACGCTTTGTTTTGCGCTCCCCGTCAAGCGACAGACAGCCCTCTTCGGTTTCGTATTCACCGTAAGCCTTAACGATTTCAGGATTAAACATAAGAATATACTTTCCGTTATCGCTTATTGCAATAATTCTTTTTGAAACGCCAATCATATTTGCGGCCATACCTACACAGCCCTCAAAATTTGCTTTTAAAGTATCAAGCAAATCAACGGCTATCGGAATATCCGACATATTTGCTTCAACCGATTTTCTCTGTAAAAACATCGGATCTCTTACAACTTCTCGTACCATATTTATCCCTCGCTTAGTTTTTTCTGATTATAGCATATCGGGGATAATTTAACAACATAAAAAGAGTCAAATATAAAAAAGAGTCAAATATAAAAAAGAGTCAAATATAAAAACATCTCAATACACAATAAAGACGCACTCCGAAATTGAGTGCATCTTTAGCAATTGTAAAACACTTATTCAAACTTTTTTATTAAACCGTAATCTTTAAAATCATAATTTTACAAATGCAATTCCACACGCATTTGTGCCTATGTGACTGCCTATAACCGCACCGACTTTTACAGTTTCAACGCCATGCACATTCGGCAGCAGCCTTTTTATGTCGCTTGTCAAATCATTTGCAAGGCTTTCGTTGTCGGAGTACATTACATATACAGGGAAATGAGGATTAAGCTCTTCCCTTTCAAGCCTTTCGGCAAGGCTTTTTATGCCACGCTTAATGTTAAAACTTTTTGCAAGCAACTCAATATTGCCGCCGCTGAGTCTTATTACAGGCTTTATACGGGCAACAGTCGCAAGCATCGCTTTTGTCTGACTTACTCTGCCGCCGTTATGCAGATATTCAAGGGTATCGAGGCAGGCAAGCAACGATATTTTCGTTTTTATGCGCTCGATTTCTTCATAAATTTCTTTTGAGTTTTTCCCTTGTCTGCGCAGTTTTACCGCATATTCAACAAGCAGTTTTTGACCTGCCGAAGCGGTCAGTGAATCAATAACATACACATTTTTGCAGCCGATCATATCGCAGGCAATTTGTGCGGTATTTGCCGTTCCGCTGATTTTTGACGACATAAAAATTGCCACACCTCCGTCTTTGCTATGCTCGGCAACCTCAAATTCTTCTACTATATCATGCAGTGACGGTTGCGAAGTTTTGACGGTTTCCGTTGTGTTTTTTAGTTTATCGAAAAACTCATCTTTTGAAATAGTAACATTATCCTTGTACTCTCATCGCCGAAATTTACGGAAAGAGGAATACAATCAATCATTAATTTTTTCAGTTCGTTCGGTTCAAAATCCGATGCAGAATCTGTTATTATCTTTACCATTAAAGCACCTCTGAAAAGATTTACATTAACAGTATAACCAATCTGCATTTAAAAAATCGGCACAGAGCGTACCGATTTTAAAATTAATGTGTATTTACATATTCAATAAATTCAGGAGTTTTTGACCAATACTTTATACCCCAATTTTCAAAATTCCACTCTTCCATATAATCATTACATTCGTAGTCTATGTAATAAAGGGCTTCGTTTTGCACTACAAAGTTTGTCGGGAAATAATCTATATTCGTGTTATTTGCGTAAAGCAGTTTGCACATTGCTTTTACCTGCTCCGCATATTCTGACTTTACTCTGTCTGCCTTTACCATATCAAATATTGTGTCGCCTTCTATGTACTCCTTTAATATCCGTTCGCTTTCAATATCTATGTCGAGCATTTTCGGCATAGTTATTCCGATTTTTTTAAGGCGGTTATAATCATTTAATTCGGATTGAATTTTGTCGCCAAACTGATAATAGCTGCACGGCTCGTGATGAATCTGCTTTAAAACATACTGATTTGTACCGTCGGATGCAAGGTAAGAATAACCACCCTTGCCTTTGCCGAGTAATTTTATTATTTTATAAATTTTCTCATTTACTGAAAGTTCTGCTGGTATTGTGTTCGACATATAATCGCCTCATATACTTCATAAGTTACAGAATAAATATATCATATTGCAGATATTTAAATCAATAACTTAAACCGAATTTTATAATTATTTGACAAAGTGTTCTGTCAAAACATAATTTATTACAGTTTTTAATAAAGACTCAAAAATCACCGCAAAGCAAAAACTTTACGGTGATTTTTTTGCGCAGAGAAACGCGTATATTATGTTAATTTCAAAACTTTCAGGCTCTTGCCTTAAGGGCAACACGCTTAATTTTTCCGCTTACAGTCTTTGGCATTTCATCGGTAAATTCAATGTACTGAATCCACTTATATGATGCAAGACGCTTGTTTGAAAATCCTTTAATTTCATTTACAAGATTTTTGTCCGCTTCGCAGCCGTCAACGGTTTTAATAATTGCCTTGATTGCCTGTCCACGGCTATCATCGGGAACACCGATTACTGCGCACTCAAGCACGGCGGGGTGTTTCATAAGCACATTTTCAATTTCAAACGGGCCTACTCTGTATCCTCTTGTTTTTATAAGGTCATCGGCTCTGCCGACATACCAAAAATAGCCGTCCTCGTCCATATATGCGGTATCGTTTGTGTGGTACATTCCGTTTCTCCACGCATATTGGTACATCTGCTCGTCACCTATGTAGCCTGTAAATATACCGTACTGCTTTCTGTCTTTTGGCGGAACAACTACTATTTCGCCTGTTTCGCCCTGCTTTACTTCATCGCCGTTGCTGTCAACAAGTTTTATATTATACATAGGGCTTGGTTTTCCGATTGAACCCGTTTTGCCGTGAGTACCGTTGAGATTTGCAATGAGCAATGTGGTTTCACTCTGACCGTAACCCTCCATCGGATGAAGTCCTGTTTGTTGATATACAGCCTCGGCAACAATCGGATTGAGCGCCTCACCTGCAGTTGTCAAGTATTCGAGTGAACTCAAATCATACTTCTGCATACCTTTTTTCACAAAATATCTGTAAGCGGTCGGAGGTGCGCAGAATGATGTAACCTTAAATTTTTCAATTACTTTCAAAATTTTTGACGGAGAAAATTTATCGAAATCAAAAGCCATAACCGCACAACCGCAAAGCCACTGACCGTAGATTTTTCCGTATGACGCCTTTGCCCAGCCTGTTTCGGCAATTGAAAAATGCAGTCCGCCTTCTTTTACATTCTGCCAATATTTTGCGGAAATTATATGGCACAAAGAATAAATATGATTATGCACAACCGCCTTCGGATAGCCTGTTGTGCCCGATGTAAAGTAGATAAGCATTGGCTCGTCAGCTTTGGTTTCTACCCGTTCAAGCTCATCGCTTGCATCTTCAATTTCTTTTGTAATATTTACCGTACCGTCAAAATCTTCTCTCGCAACAAATACGGTTTTTAATGAATTTTCTTGGTTTGCCGCTGTTAGCAGATGTTCAATCGTTTCGCTGTCGGGAGTACATACAGCCATTTTGATATTTGCAACATTTACTCTGTAGCTTATGTCCTCGGCAGTAAGCATATTTGTAGCGGGAATTGCAACAACTCCGAGTTTGTGTAGAGCCGTAACAATGTACCAATATTCATAGTTGCGCTTGAGCATCAGCAAAACTCTGTCGCCCTTTTTTATACCGTATTTCAAGAAAACATTTGCGGCTTTATTGCTTAGTCTGCTTAAGTCGGCAAAAGTAAAAATTCGTTCTTCACCCTCGGGATTTGTCCACACAAGTGCAATGTCATTCGGTGCTTTCTCTGCCATTTTATCAAGCACATCGTATCCGAAATTATAATTATCCTCAAATTTTAATTTAAAACTTTTCAGCGTATTATCACTATTAAATTCTTCATTGCAAAACTGTTTGTACAACTGCATACTATCTCGCCTTTCAGAATAAAACTAAATTTATTACAAATAAAATAATAGCAAAAATAGACTGATTAGTCAATAAATAAAGCTATTCTTATTTTATTAATAAATCAATCGGTTATGCAAAACTTGCATAACCGATTGAATATAATTATATAACCGCCGAATATTACCGCTATTGCAAAAGCAAGGTATTTTTGGTATATTTAGAGTATATAAAACAAATAAAATTTTACAGGGTGTGATTAATATGAAAAAATTTACTCTCGAAGAAATAGCCGCTGCCTGCGGCGGTAAATATGTCGGCGACGAAAACTTAAAATCAACCGCAATTTCATCGGTTGAGCGTGACAGCAGATGCATTAAGGAAAATTCTCTTTTCCTTGCCATTAAAGGAGAGCGTGTTGACGGACACGATTTTATTGAAAAATGCTATGCTGACGGCGCTGTCTGCGCTGTTTGCGAAAAAGCGCCGCAGAACCCGACAAAGCCGTATATTCTTGTTGACTCAACACTTGAGGCGGTTAAAAAAATCGGTATGGCCTACCGCAAAAAATTTGATATTCCTGTAGTAGGCGTATCCGGCAGTGTAGGCAAAACTTCTACAAAAGAGATGCTCTATGCCGTACTTTCTCAAAAATACAAAACTCACAAAACACAAGGCAACCTAAATAACGAACTCGGCGTACCGCTCACTCTCCTTGCAATGCCCGAAGATACCGAGGCTGCTGTAATAGAAATGGGTATTTCCGACTTTGGCGAAATGAGCCGACTTGCGCAGATGGTACAGCCGACTGTATGCGTACTTACAATTATCGGCTGTTGTCACCTTGAAAACCTCGGCGACCGCAACGGCGTTTTAAAGGCAAAAACCGAAATGTTTAAATTTGCAAGCGAAAATGCAGAATTTGTACTCAACGGCGACGACGATAAACTTTCTACAGTAACGGAAGTAAACGGCAAAAAGCCAATCTTCTTCGGTCTTGACCGCAAAAATGACTATTACGCAGAAAATATTCAAAACAATGCGGACGGCGGAGTGCTTGCCGACCTTTGTTTCGGCGACACAAAACTTTCCGTAAAAATTCCTGCAATCGGCAGTTATATGGTTTCAAACGCACTTGCAGCCGTGGCAGTAGGCAAACTTTGCGGACTTAATGACAAACAACTTATAAAAGGTGTTGAGGCTTATAAAACCGTAGGCAGCCGTGCAAATGTTATCAATACCGAAGATTACAAAATCATTGATGACTGCTACAACGCAAACCCGACCTCCGTTATGGCAAGTATTGACACACTTGTAAATTTCAGCGGCAGAACCGTTGCAATTCTCGGCGATATGAAAGAACTCGGCACAAACGAACTTGAAATGCACCGCAAAACAGGCGAACACGCAAAAGAAAAAGGAGTTGACCTTGTAATTACAGTCGGCCCGCTTGCCAAAGCACTTGCCGAGGGCAGCGGCGGAAAGTGGTATGCAGACATAGACTCTCTCCTACCCGACCTAAAAAGCCTGCTCAAAAAAGGTGATACAGTTTTGGTAAAAGCCTCACACTCAATGCAGTTTGAAAGAATCGTTGCATTTTTGAAAGGTTGAAAACAGGCAATTATTTTGTATATAAATAAATTAAGGTCAAACCTTTAAAAATGTTGACCTTAATTTTATAATTGTTAAAAAGCGCTTAGCTAATCCTTAATTTACCCCAACTTTCGATAAAGCCTAAAATTCACTGACAAAAAACGGTCATTCGCAAACTTTATGCGAATGACCGTAATTTTGTTTATGCTTTATTTAATGAAATGATACGCTGTAATTCTGTTACATCGCTTATATCAATTTTGCCGTTTCCGTCAACATCTGCAAGCTTTAACTGTGTATCGGTGAAATCAGCGTTTTTAGATACATACATCTGAAGTTCTGTAATATCAAGAATATCTACAGCACCGTTCATATTAATATCACCGTGCTCGTAGTTGTTTCCGTTATCAAGCGGCTTGTCCCTAAGATATTTACAATAATCAAGAGCTACCCAACCCTTTACATTTTTATAAGTTGTATAACCCCATGTGTAACCGCCGGACTGTTTTACATCTGTAACATAAAGCTCTGTACCGTTTTTAATCTGATAAACAGTTTTTGATGAAGTTGTTGCGCTCTCTCTCATATTAAGATAATCGCTTACTTCAACCTCGTAAACACCTGTTTTGTATGTAATGGTATCGTTACCGTTATCATCATTGTTATTGTTGTTCTTACCAAAGTCGCCAAGGTAAATAAAGCCTTGGAAATTCCAACCTGATTCACCCATTGCAGGGTCATTAACATCTGCATATGTAAGATAGAAGTTTTCCCAACCCCACGCAGAGTTTGAAAATGTAACAGTACCGTTCTCTACCTTTTCAACAACGGCAACATGACCGCCTGTTTCGCCGTTTCTGTAATATTCCCAACAAGCAACAGCGCCGACTTTCGGAGTCTGACCTCTGCTGTAGCCGTCGTTGTAGTCATACCACTCGTAAGCGTCATAGTGACAAAGTCCGGGATCTCTGCCAAGAATTTCGTATGCTCTGCCATAAGCATAAGCTGTGCAGTTTGGCATACCATAGCCGTATTGGTAATAAATATTTTTATTGCTGTAATAATAATCATTGCTGTATGACGGTGCATCAAGTCTTGGTGTAAAAGACGATGACGCATTAGCAATCATTGAATACGAAAATACTGTGGTAAAAAGTAATGCACAAACTAAGAACATTGCCGGAATTCTTTTGAGTTTTTTAAAAAACAATTTAAATCTTCCTTTCTGTCAATTATGTTTACATTTCTGTTTATCAAAGAACATTTTACCACAAAGCTCCGCAAAAGACAATATTTTTTTAATAATATTGTAATTATTTGTAATCTTTGTAAAAGTCATTAAAGCAGGCTCTTGATATTTTGGCAGTATTGATATATAATAAAAACCAATAGTAGCATAAAACAAAATGCTGACAAATGGTCGAGAAACCGAAAAAAGCGTCTGTTTTACTTATATTTTTAGCTTTTGTGCAATCGGAAGTGTTAATATGAAGGTTAATGTCGGTGACAGAGTTGAAATGAAAAAACCGCACCCGTGCGGTTGCAAGGAATTTGAAATATTAAGGATTGGAATGGATTTTAAGATCCGTTGTACAAACTGCGGCAGAGAAGTTATGGTGCCACGAAATAAAATCGAAAAGAATATTAAAAAAATTTTAACCGATAAGGAAAAATAATATGTTTGAAAAAATAGAAATTTTTGATAAAAGATACTCCGAACTTTCGCAAAGACTTTACGAACCGTCTGTTGCGGCAGATCCGGAGCAATATCAGAAAACAATGAAAGAGCTTAAGTCTATTGAAGAAATAGTGCTTACTTACCGAGAGTACAAACAGGCGGTAAAATCTCAAGACGAAAGCATTGAAATTCTTGAAGAGAGTGGCGACAGCGACTTAAAGGAACTTGCACAGCTTGAACTTGACGAGGCAAAACAGAACATAGAGGAGCTTTCGGGAAAGCTTAAGATTTTGCTTTTGCCGAAAGACCCAAATGATGAACGAAACGTTATTGTGGAAATTCGTGGCGGAGCAGGCGGCGAAGAGTCGGCACTGTTCAGTGCGGTGCTTTTCAGAATGTACAGTATGTATGCCGAGAAAAAGGGTTATAAAGTAGAAATAGTAAACGCAAACGAAACCGAGCTCGGCGGCTATAAAGAAATTTCTTTTATGATTGAGGGCGAGGGTGCTTACTCACGCTTTAAATACGAAAGCGGTGTACACCGTGTTCAGCGTGTGCCCGAAACCGAAAGCCAGGGCAGAGTGCATACTTCTACCACAACCGTTGCCGTTCTTCCCGAGGCGGAAGATGTGGAGCTTGAAATTGACCCTAAAGATTTAAAAATAGATACTTTCCGTTCAAGCGGCGCAGGCGGTCAGCATATCAACAAAACAAGTTCGGCTATCCGTATTACTCATTTGCCGACAGGTACGGTTGTTGAGTGTCAGGACGAAAGAAGTCAGTACAAAAACAAAGATAAAGCGCTCAAGGTGCTCAAGAGCCGACTTTTAAAAGAAAAGCAGGATAAGCAGGCGAGTGAAATTGCCGCTAACCGTAAGTCACAGGTCGGCACGGGCGACAGAAGTGAAAGAATTAGAACCTACAACTATCCGCAGGGCAGACTGACCGACCACAGAATCGGACTTACGCTTTACAAACTTGAGGATATATTAAACGGAAATCTTGATGAAGTTATAGACGCTCTTGTTACCGCAGACAGAGCAGAAAAACTCAAAGAAAGTATGGAAAATTCATAAGCAAGGTGACAATATGCAAACATTATTGCTCGACAGTACACAGGAAAATATAAATAAAGCAGGAGAAATCCTAAGAAACGGCGGACTTGTAGGTATGCCGACCGAAACCGTTTACGGACTTGCGGCAGACGCTTTGAATGGTAAAGCCGTTGCCAAAATTTTTAAGGCAAAAGGCAGACCGATGGATAATCCGCTGATTGTTCATATTGCGGAGTTTGGGGATATTGAAAAATTCGGTCTTGTCGCCGAAATTCCCCAAAAGGCAAAAATTCTTGCCGAAAAATTTATGCCGGGCCCTCTTACAATTATAATGAAAAAATCGGAGATTATTCCTGACGAAGTGTCGGCAGGTCTTGAAACCGTTGCAATTCGCTGTCCGTCACACCCTGTTGCAAGAGCGCTCATTAAGGCGGCAAATACACCGCTCGCTGCGCCGTCCGCAAACATTTCGGGTTCTCCGAGTCCTACAACCGCAACCCATGTTATGAATGATATGAACGGTAAGATTGAGGCAATTATTGACGGCGGTGCAAGTGAAGTCGGCGTTGAAAGTACGGTTATCACTCTTGCGGGCGAAGTTCCTTGCCTGTTAAGACCGGGCGGAATCACCCTTGAACAATTGAGAGATACAATCGGAGAAGTCGAACTTAACAAGGCGGTACTCGACAAACTTGACCCTAATCAAAAGGCGGCAAGCCCGGGTATGAAGTACAAGCATTATTCGCCGAAAGCGAGAGTTATACTTCTTAAAGGCACAGACGAAGAATATATTAATTATGTGAACAGCAAGGATGACGGCAAAACCGCCGCACTGTGTTGTGATGAAGATATTGCGCAGCTTAAGGTAAAAACATTTTCGCTCGGCAAAAGACAAGACTATGCACAGCAGGCGCACAGACTTTTTGATATGCTGAGAGAGGTTGACGAGGTCGGCGGAATTGACACCGCTTACTCAAGACTTCCGTCCTGCGATGGCGTAGGTATGGCACTTTACAACAGACTTATAAGGGCCGCAGGCTATGAGGTGATAGACCTTGAAAAAATATAAAATATTGGGGCTTACAGGTCAGACGGGCGCAGGCAAAAGCACTGTATCAAAAGTTTTTGCAAAAAACGGCACAGCGGTAATAAATGCCGATGAGCTTGTTGCGGAACTTTATATGCCCGACTCGGTATGTCTTAAGATACTTTCGGCTGAATTTGGCAGTGACATTATTTTGCCTAACAAAAATCTTGACCGAAAGAAACTTGCTCAAAGGGCATTTGCAACAAAAGAAAAAACCGCCGTTCTCGGCAAACTTATCCACCCGTTTGTACTTTCCCTTTTCCTTGAAAAGACGGAAAAACTTGTCAACAGCGATAAAAAATTCATTGTATTTGACGCACCGCAGCTTTTTGAGAGTAAAGCAAATGTAATTTGCGATTATATCATAAGCGTTACGGCTGATGAAAACATACGCAAACAGCGCATAATGCAGCGTGACGGAATTTCGGAAGAAATGGCGGGAAGTCGTATAAACGCTCAACTTTCCGAAAACTATTTTAAAGATAATTCGGACTTTATTCTTGAAAACAACAGCACAAAGCAAGAACTTATCGACAAAGCCGAGGGGCTATTCGGATACATACGGCAGGTGATTTAATGGCGGCAAATCCCCGATACAAAAAGAAGCCCAAAAAGAAGGGAAAAAATTTTATTGTTGGCGGTTGCATAGTTTTAACGGCGGTCTTGCTTGCACTGTTTGTATTTAATTACTATGACAACGCAAAAAAACAACTGCTCGAACTCAGCTATCCGAGAGATTACAGCCAATATGTTCAAAAAGCCGCAAAAGATTACGAACTCGACGAATCGCTCATATATGCCGTTATCCGTACGGAAAGCGGCTTTAATGCAGATGCACAGTCGGATGCGGGTGCTTGCGGAATTATGCAGGTTATGCCGAGTTCGTTTGAATGGCTGCAGCAGGTAAGAGATTGTGAGGGCAAATATACGGAAGAAGATTTATATAACCCCGAAATCTGTATAGATTACGGCTCTTATCTTTTAAAATATTTTCTTGATTTTTATGGGACAGAAACATCGGCTATTGCGGCGTACAACGCAGGATTTGTGGTTTCGGACTGGCTTGATGATCCGAATTACAGTACCGACGGTGTAACGCTTACAGATATACCGTATCCCGAAACAAAGGAATATGTTGAACGGGTAACGGACGCAAAAGCAAAGTATATTGAGTTATATTATTCATAAAATAATATGGTACATCTAAATGAAAGGAAGATAATTATGGCAGACGAAAAAAGTAAGGCTACACTTCTTAAAGAAGAAATTATGATGAAAGGCAGCAAGGGCGCAGCAACTCTCAATGCCGAAGAGATTAAAAAAGCAGACGATTTCTGCGTAGGCTATAAAAAGTTTTTAGACCATTCTCCCGTTGAGCGTGAGGCTGTAAGCTACACACTTGAACTTGCGAAAAAAGCAGGCTTTACAGAATACGATGAAAATGCGTCATATAACGCAGGCGATAAGGTTTATTATGTAAACCGTGACAAAGCAATCGCACTTGCTGTTATCGGCAAAAACGGTGTAAAGAACGGTGCAAGACTTGCAATCGCTCACATTGACTCACCACGAATTGATTTAAAGCCGAATCCACTTTATGAGGACACAAACCTCGCACTTTTCAAAACACATTACTACGGCGGTCTTAAAAAATATCAGTGGACAGCACTTCCCCTCTCACTCCACGGCACAGTTGTAAAACTTGACGGCACAAAGGTAAACATTACTTGGGGTGACGATGAAAACGAATCTTGTTTTTGCGTTACTGATTTGCTCCCACACCTTGCTAAAGACCAGGTTTCAAAGCCGCTTGCAAAGGTATTTACAGGTGAGGATCTCAATGTTCTTGTCGGCTCTCGTCCGTACGAAGACGGCAATGACGAAAAAGACCTTGTAAAACTCAATGTAATGTCAATTCTCAATAAGAAATACGGCATAGTTGAGGGGGATTTCCTTTCGGCAGAACTTTGTCTTATTCCGTCATTCAAAGCAAGAGATATCGGCTTTGACGCAAGTATGATCGGCGGTTACGGTCACGATGATAAGGTTTGCGCTTACCCTGCAGTAATGGCTTCGCTTGATGTTGAAACTCCGGAGCAGACCTGCGTTACTTATCTTACAGATAAAGAAGAAACAGGCAGCGACGGCAATACAGGTATGCAGAGCGACTTTTTGCGTTACTTTATATATGACCTTGCAAAGCAGGACGGTATTGACGGCTACAAAGCGCTGTCTAAGAGCACCTGTCTTTCGGCAGATGTAAGCGCAGCTTATGACCCAACATATGCATCCGCTTACGAAGCAAAGAACTCTTGCTATATTAACGAAGGCGTTGTAATTTCAAAATACACAGGTCACGGCGGAAAGTACGATACTTCCGATGCGTCTGCCGAGTATATGGGCAAGGTAAGAGCTTTGCTTGAGAAAAACAATGTAATGTGGCAAGTCGGCGAACTCGGTAAAGTTGATATGGGCGGCGGCGGAACAATCGCAAAATATGTAGCCAATATGAATGTTGATGTAGTTGACCTCGGTGTGCCTGTACTTTGTATGCACGCACCGTTTGAAATCGTATCAAAAATTGATGTATATATGGCTTACAGAGCATTTTTTGCATTTTTTGATGATAAAATTTAAAAAATTTCAAAAAACACTTGCTTTTTCTAAAAGAATGTGGTAATATACTACTTGCGGTTAATAATTAACCGCATATGCGCTGGTAGCTCAGCTGGATAGAGTGTCTGACTACGAATCAGAAGGTCGGGAGTTCGAGTCTCTTCCAGCGCGCCAATAACACACCTTGGTTTTTCAGGGTGTGTTATTTTTTTCGAAATATCTGCGATGAGATTTGCTAAGCATTGTAATTGTTAAATTTTTCGTTAAGTCCGAAATACAATAAACTTGTGTCTGCAAAAACTTTATTTTCACTATTTGTACATTTCTGTAAATCCTGTTGAATTTCTTTATCGTAAAGTATGCTGTTGTTTCATAGGAATCAAAAGTAAATGAATCATTATATTTTTCCGTTAAATATTTTTCAACAGTATCAGTGACTGTTGACATAAATTTTTAATGGTTGTAATATAATAATGTAAAGAAACGGTTTTAGCTGTTTTGCTACAATGTTGTTAAATTATTTTTATAACCGTCTTGTATTCGCAGTACAAGGCGGTTATTTTTTACAATTTCAGATTTAAGGTAAATAACAATTCACTAAAAAAGTTTTTATCAAAACTTGGCACAAATTGTGGTTTAAGGCGAGTAATTTATAATTTAGGTCAAGCCTTTGATTAAAAAAAAGGTTGTCCATATTTTTAATGCGAATAATTAGGAATGACTTTTTAAAAATTTTTTGTAACTTTTACATAAATTTTACTTGAAATATTTAAGATTTAACAATATAATAAGAATAATAAGGAGTGATATAATGACTTCAACAATTGATGTAAAAAAGAAACAAGATTTAAAAAAATGGCTTGAAATGCCTTACAATAACAGAGAGCTAAGCTGGCTCGATTTTAACGCCCGTGTACTTGAAGAGGCTTTTGAAAAGGAAAATCCTATAATGGAAAGATGTAACTTCCTTTCTATTACAGCGTCTAACCTTGACGAATTTTTTATGGTTCGTGTTGCAGGCGTACTTGATAATATTCATCGTGGCACAAATAAGCCCGACCCGTCGGGACTTACCCCTAAAATGCAGATGAAAAAAATCAGTGAAAAAGTACATGCCTTTGCCGAAAAGCAGTACAACTGCTACAATCGTTCCATTATTCCGTCACTGAGAGCAAACGGTATTAACTTTGTTAAGGCAGATGAAATGACCGACGAGCAAAAAGCATTTGCAGACGATTATTTTCAGAGAGTGGTATTCCCTGTTCTCACACCGATGGCGGTTGACACAAGCCGACCTTTCCCATTGCTTGCAAACAAAAGTCTTAACATTGCAGTTCTGCTTACAAATGCAGAGGGAGAAGAATTTTATGCGCTTGTACAAGTGCCGTCAATCCTTCCGAGATTTTTGGAACTTCCCGCAAAAGGCAAGCGTGACTTTATAACCCTTGAAAGAATTATTACTATTCACCTCGGCGAACTGTTTGAGCTTTATAACATCAAACAGTCGGCAGCTTTCAGAATCACAAGGGACTCTGACCTTGACATTGACGAGGACACGGAAGACCTTATGGAGGAAATTAAAAAATCCATTAAAAAGCGTCAGCGAGGTGTGCCTGTAAGACTTGAGTTTTCTAAAAAATGCCACAAGTCAATCCGCAAATTTCTTGTAGATGCATTGCATGTAACCGAGGACGAAATTTATGTACAGCACGGTCCGCTTGACCTTACTTTCCTTTCTAAATTTGCAAGAATAAAGGGCTGCGAAAAGCTCTGTTTTGAGCCTATTACACCTGTAAATCCGCCTGCCGAGTTTTACGATTGCGATGATATTTTTGAGGCTATCCGTGAAAAAGACAGACTTGTTCATCATCCGTATGAGAGTTTTGATGTGGTGGTTGACTTTGTCAAAAAAGCCGCAAAAGACCCGAATGTACTTGCAATCAAGCAGACTTTATACCGTGTAAGCGGTAACTCTCCTATCGTTGCGGCACTTATTAAAGCCGCCGAAAACGGCAAACAGGTTACTGTACTTGTAGAACTTAAAGCTCGTTTTGACGAAGAAAATAACATTCAGTGGGCAACCAAACTTGAAAAAGCAGGCTGTCATGTAATTTACGGTCTTACAGGTCTTAAAACCCACTGTAAAATCTGTCTTGTTGTCAGAAAAGACGAGGACGGAATCCGCCGTTATCTGCATATGGGTACAGGTAACTACAACGACAGCACCGCAAGGTTCTACACAGACATCGGTATGTTTACCTGCCGTGAAGAATACGGCCTTGACGCATCGTCATTATTCAACACACTTACAGGCTATTCTTTACCGCCCGAATACAATAAATTTATTGTTGCTCCTCAAGGTATGCGACCTTTCTTTGAGGAAATGATAAGAAAAGAAATCGAAAACGCAAAACAGGGACTTCCCGCATCAATCACTGCAAAGGTAAATTCACTTGTAGACCCCGCAATTATCAGCTTGCTTTACGAGGCATCGCAGGCAGGCGTAAAAATTGAACTTATCGTGCGTGGTATTTGCTGTCTTATCCCCGGATTAAAGGGATGGAGTGAAAATATAAAGGTAATCAGCATTGTAGGACAACTCCTTGAGCACAGCCGAATTTTTAAATTTGAAAACAACGGCAATCCGCTCTACTACCTTGGCAGTGCAGACTGGATGCAGAGAAACCTTGACAGACGAGTTGAACTTGTGTTCCCTGTTGAGGACGAAGACATTAAAAACAGGGTTGAACAGATTTTAAAAGTTACGCTCAAAGACACGGTAAATACAAGAAAGCAGTTACCCGACACCACATATCACCTTGTAGATAAGCGTGGCAAAAAACGACTTAACAGCCAAAAACATTTTTCAAAACTTGCACAACAGGCACAAAATGCCGTTAAAAAACAGACATATGTAAGAACAGTAGGCACTCCTATAGTACCTGCAAAGGAAGGAGAAAAAGCAGAATGAAAAGAATCGGTATTTTAACAAGCGGCGGTGACTGTCAGGGACTTAACTCGACTATCCGTGCAGTCGCAAAAACACTTTATCAGAATTGCGGCAATGACGGCGTGCAGATTATCGGCATTATTGACGGCTACCGAGGACTTATTTACAACGAAACAAGGATGATGAAACCTGATGATTTTTCGGGTATTCTTACAAGGGGCGGTACTATTCTCGGCACATCAAGACAGCCGTTCAAACTTATGAGAGTTATTGACGAAAACAGCGTTGATAAAGTTGCCGAAATGAAAAAGAACTATAAGAAGCTTGAGCTTGACTGCATTGTTGTTCTCGGCGGAAACGGCACACAGAAAACCGCAAACCTCTTGCGTGAAGAGGGCTTGAATGTTGTTTCTCTGCCAAAAACAATTGACAATGACCTTTGGGGTACAGATAAAACATTTGGTTTTCAGAGCGCCGTTGACATTGCAACAAATGTTATCGACTGTATTCACACCACCGCAACCTCACACGGAAGAGTTTTCATTGTTGAGGTTATGGGTCACAAGGTTGGCTGGCTGACTTTGTATGCAGGTATTGCCGGCGGTGCGGATGTTATTTTAATTCCGGAAATTCCGTACGATATTAATTCCGTAATTAATACAATTAAGAAAAGAACCGAAAGCGGAAAGAAATTCTCAATTCTCGCCGTTGCAGAGGGTGCAATTTCCAAAGAGCTTGCGGCTATGCCGAAGAAAAAAAGAAAAGCCGCTATGGCTGAAATCGCATATCCGTCAATCTCATACAAAATTGCAAAAGAAATTCAAGACGCAACAGGTCAGGAAACAAGAGTTACCGTACCCGGACATTTCCAGAGAGGCGGAAGTCCTGACGCATACGACCGTGTGCTCTCCACCCGTTTCGGTATTGCAGCTGCCGAACTTATAATAAACGGTGACTACGGCAAAATGGTTGCACTTGTAAATAATAAAGTAGTTGCAGTTTCGCTCGAAGAAATCGCAGGTAAACTTAAAGCCGTTCCTGCCGACCACGAAATAGTAGCCGCAGCAAGAAAGATGGGCATCTGCTTCGGTGACGAAAAATAATTAACAATTTGAGCTTGAAATGTTGAAAACTTTGGCAGTGTGAGTATTAACCTCACACTGCCGTTTTCTTTATTATATCGTTTTACAAAAACTAATCTTCCCCTCCTTATCAAAACCAAAAAAATTGCCCGAAAAAGCAAAAATCTCATTTCAAAATCAATGAAATGAGATTTCTGCTAATATAAAAATCAAACTTCCAATTTCTTAACCACTGAAATAGAAACAATGTAAGAAACCACTAAATAAACTATAATGCAAACTCCGCTTGCGAGTAATGTTTGTACCGAAATGTTATTTACTGCAAGGGTAGAAACCGCATTACCAAGCCATAAACAGCTTAAATTAATATGTAAGTATGAGCTGATTATCGAAATTCCTGTTGGCAAAGCCAAAAGAGCAAGCAACGAAACAACTATTGCAGGAGCGCTCTTTTTAAAGATTGAACACAGCATAAAGAATATGCCGGCAAATGAGATAAGTCCAAACACAAGGATAATTAATTGCGGAATAAACAGAGCGTATATTGAGCCGATGTTATGATATAAAGCGCTTGATACCGCAAAAGCAGCAACTAAATTGAGGATTACCATAAAAAGGGTGCTGACAATAACCGCCATAAACTTTGCCGTAAAAATCGACTGTCTGCTGTAACCTCGTGAAATAATATTTTTCAATATGCCGTTGTCAAAATCATTGCAAATAAAGCTGCAAATAAACATTAGTATAAATACTGTAACGGGACTTGTTTTAAAAAATCCTATTGCACTGATAATACCGGACTCCGGTGATACTATTCACTGCATATTTTGCGAAGATTGTAACGAAAACATACCGAATGAGCAAAGCAGGTAAATCAAACTAAGTGCAACCGATGCAAAAGTCCAAATATAAATGCTTTTGTTTTTGAAAAGCTTACGAAGTTCAAATAATAATAACCTTTTCATTTTATGCCCCTACCTTGCGTAAAAAGTATTCTTCAAGATTAATTGCGTGAATAGAAATCTGATTTACCGTAACACCATTTTCAACAAGATATTTATTAATTTGACCCGTTCTGTCAATCATTGAGTCAAGATAAACAGATTTATTATAAATATGTATCTGTTGAGGCGGCATAATTTTTGATAAAATCTCCGCCGCTTTTTGCGAATTGTCAGGCACAAATAAAACTCTGTCGCTGCATTTTTGTGAAAGCTCAACAGCGGAAATTTCTTCTATAAGTTTGCCGTCATGAATAAATCCATATCGTGTGGCAATCTTTGACAGTTCCTCAAGCAAATGGCTTGAAATCATAAAGGTAATTTTCTTTTCGGTATTTAGTCTGATGATTAAATCACGAATCTCCATAATACCTGTCGGATCAAGTCCGTTTATCGGTTCGTCAAGAATAAGCAATTCTGGATTGCCGAGCAAAGCCATAGCAATTCCAAGTCGCTGGCGCATACCGAGCGAAAACTGTCCTGCTTTTTTGTTGCCTGTATTGCCAAGACCTACAAAATCAAGAATTTTCCTGACACTTTTGTCTGAACTTCCTGTAAGAATTGCCATTCTCTTCATATTTTCGTATGCGGTGCAGTTTTTATAAATTGACGGAAACTCAATGAGCGAACCGATTTTCTTCCTTGCAGTGTTGAGCGGCTCACCGCCAAAGAGGGTAATTTCGCCACTGTCGGGAAAAGCAAGCCCTAACACCTGGCGCATAAATGTAGTTTTGCCTGCGCCGTTCTTGCCCACAAATCCGTAAATATCACCTTTGTTTATCGTAAGGCTGATGTTGTTAGAAACAATTTTATAACCGTATTTTTTCACTAAATTTTGTGTCGATAATATTGCACTCATAATTATTCTCCGTAATTAGTTTTTAGCGTCATAAATTCTTATTAAGAGGTCAAGAACCTTGAAGTAGAGCCAAATTACTGTAAATGCCAAGCCAAATGAAACTGACCACTCGTATTCTTTTGGGCGCTGATTTTCAACTGTTTCACGAATAATCTGAAAGTCGCTGATAAGAAACAAAGCTGCGATAATAATAAAAATAACTGACATTGCTATGTCAAAGATAGGATTTCCTGCGAAAATCATTACATAACCTCTTGTTGCAGGAATGAGGTAGCCGACAAAAGCAAGGATTGAAATGCTTATTGTTGAAAGTAAAAGTGCAAGTGTAACAGATTTAAATTTTTCTGTTGCCTTAATCTTGCCTGAAGTATAGAGTAAAAGCATTGTAAATACGATTACAAGAGCTTATATGTCAATACAATATAGGCAATTTTACACTATTCTTGCATCCTGTATACACAAAAAAGGATTGCAGATTTTGCTCTGCAATCCTTTTGAATATGATTATAACTTTTACGAATTATGCGATATAAATCTGTAATGCGGTTGCGTCAAGAATATCAAGCTTGCCGTCGCCGTACATATCGGCAGCGTCAAACCAAGCCTTATTTGTAACATCAATAAGCGGATTTTTATCGTCGTTTGAAATGTGAATCTGTAAGTGTGTAACATCGTTTACATCTACAACACCGTTGCGGTTTACATCACCCTTGAGGATAGTTTCCTGCTCGCCGCCGTCCGAAATATAGAACGACTTTGTGCTTTCAGCTATACAGCCGTCTGAATCAACAGCCTTTACAGACAATGTGTATGTGCCTGCATTATTTGCTGTAAAATTGTATGTATTGTCAGATGAAGTCTTTACAGTTGCACCGTTTACCGCAAACTCGTAAGTAACATTGCCATGGTTGTTGTATGGCTCTGCTTTAAGCTCGAGTGCTGTGCCAACAGGCTGAGATGAGCTCTTGTCTGCGCCAAAGTTTACTTCAAACTCTGCCTCCTGAACCTGTGTATCAGGGAGGATCTTGCCAAGTCTTGCAAGCGGAACTGTAATGTTGTCTATATCCTCTTTTTCGTGTGAAGTAGACGGATCGTAGCTGTATTCAGCATCTGCAACATCAAGCATTGAGGGGTCGTGTGGAAGTGTATCCATACCCGAAGTACCGTATGTGAGAATCTGCATTGCGCCAATGCCCTGAGTTTCTACATAATTTCTGTCGATACCGAGTGCAGAGTAAGGAATAGCAACCTCGTAAACATAACCGTAGTTTTTCTTGTAGCCGAGTTTAAAGAAATCAACCCAATTTGAGTTAGGGTCAGTGTTGTCGCCTAAAGTTCTGTCGCCCTTTACTTCTCTTACACCGTAGAGAGTTTCGCTCTTTGTGCCGTTTGCAAATTTAATTTTGAATCCGTTCCGGTTATCCTGTGCCTGATAGCTTGTTACGCCAATCGGAACTCTTGTATCATAATCAAACAGGTATGTTCCGTCCGTATCCTGAACATCAGCCTTGAAGATTGATGCGCCGCCGTTTGAATTGTTTGAATCGAAAGCAACAAGTGTATCAATGTGAGTTGTAAAGCCTACACCGCCGTCTTTTGCTACGCCGCCGTCACAACCCCATACAAACGGATTTGTGTAAACAGAGCCGTCTTTGTTTGTGCCTACTGCCTTGCCTGTTGCCTGCTTGCTTGGGTCTATTGAAAGCGCAATATACATTGGAATACTGTTTCTCCAAGGGCGAGCCTCATTTGATGCCGCAAAATTATCGTTCGGAGAAGTAATGTATGTTGTATTTGCCATTTCACACATAAAGTAGAGGTTTTCATCGTCCCATGCGCCATAGAGAGCGTATGCGTCCCACGGCTGCTCATGCATTGAAGATGGCATATATACTCGGGGGTCATCGTTTGCTGTACCCTGAGCAATAATCATTGAGCTGTCCCAATCGCTTACATCGCCGTCAACAGAAATTGCCTTGTATTTACCCAGCTGCATATTCGGGTTTGTTCCGTAATAGCCGCTTTCGGGAGCTGTTGTGTGTCCGTCCGAGTCAGCAGAAAAAGTTGTTTTGCCTGCTGTAAATGTTTTGTTGTAAGTGAAAGTCTGTGTTGTTTCAACACCGTCATCGCCTGTTGCTGTAAGCACAAGAGTAATTTCGCTGTTACCGATTTTACCCTCGCCTATTTTAATAATTGTGCCGTCGGTATAAGATTTTTTTGCCGAACCGTCAACAGAATAGTATCCTACTGAGGCATTTTTTAGTCCGAGCTGAACCTGCAAAAATTCTGATGAAAAGCTTGTACCGGAGGCTGTGTAAACAATTCCGTATCCATGAGAATCAGGCTTGCCGTAATCTACCCACTGCTTTGCGGCTGTGAGGAGCTTGCACTGACCTGCCTTTAAAGAAAGTCCGCTTGCCTTTGGATACTGCTCCTTGCCCTCGTCCTTTTCTTTGCCGTTATTAAAAATAATGCTTTCTGATTTATATGCTGAAGTAAAGCTTGCCTTGTAAAGTCCGTCATCAGTTGCGCTCATCAGCTGACCCGGCCATTTGGCATTTTCTTTTGTGCCATAGGCATAAATATAAACATTTTCCCAATTAAAAACCGAATTATCAAAATATACCTCTGAGCCGTCTGCTGCGGCAGCCGCCGAAACAGCTGTTATCACCATGGCAGACATAATGATAGCTGCACTAAGCAACAAACTTATAATTTTTTTGCTTGTTTTCATAAAAAATCAACTCCTAAATTCAAACTTTATTTAAAATTATATCATTACCTCATTTTATTTACAACAATAAAAAAACAATTTTGTTTACTTGACCAAAAAGTATAAATGATTTTTGAACAAAAAAGCAAGGCATATGACTTATCTAATAAATCATATGCCTATATTTTATATAATATTTTTATTTAGTTTACAGTTATCTCTTATATATCCTTTTCCACTTGCCTGTCCGATACTCCAAAAACGATATAATCCAATTTGAAAACCAACCGATCGGCACTGCAATCCATACCATTTGCAAGCCGAAAATCGGTGCAAATGCCATTGCAACAAATACTCGGATAAACAGATTTACAAAGTTTGCGACCGTAAACATTTTCATATCTCCAGCACCTCGCAAAAGTCCGTCAACTGCCATTTTAAAGCCGATAAAACAGAAAAACCACCCCATAAAACTAAGGTATCCGCAGCCCGTATTCATTGCGGTTATTGTGCCGTCATCACCGAGAAACATTGATACAATCAAACTGTTAAAAGGTTCTATAAGCAGAATAAGTAAAAGAGAAAATGCTACCACAAGAATGTTTGCGGCATGGTAACCCTCTACAACACGCTTTTCATTCTTTGCACCCAAATTTTGCGCAGTGTACGAAGACACAGCATTGTTTATACTGTTAAAGGGAACTATGCAAAGCGATTCCACTCTTATTGCGGCAGAATATCCTGCGAGAGCCTCCGAACCAAAGCCGTTTACCACCGACTGCACAAGCATCATTCCGATTGATACCGTTGACTGCTGAATAATTGACGGAAAAGCAATTTTTGCCATAGGCAAAAGCTCACTCTTTTCAAAAAATTTTGCACGACCTATGTTGAGCTTTTTAAACTCCCACACAAGCACTATGAATGATAATACAACCGAAATTCCTTGTGCAATAAGTGTTGCCCAGGCAACGCCCGTTACACCCATACTGAAAATTTTTACGAGCAAAAGGTCGAGCGCAACATTGAACACCGATGAGAAAATCAAAAAATAAAGCGGTATTTTAGATTTTCCGAGTGCATTGAACATTGCGGAAAGCACATTATACATAAATAAAAACGGCAAACCAGCAAAGTAAATGTTCAGATAATCGACCGCCAGATCAAGTACATCAGACGGAGTATTGAGCGCAATAAGAATAAGACGGCTGAACACAAGACCGATAATTCCAAGCAAAACACTAAGTGCGGTAAAAGCAATCAGCGCAGTGTACACTGCCGTTTTTGTCTTTTTATATTCCTTGGCGCCAAAATACCTACTGACTATTACCGACGCACCTATTCCGCCGCCGATTGCCACACAAATAAAAATATTTGTAAGCGAATATGACGCACCTACCGCCGCCAAAGCCTTTTCACTTACAAATCTGCCTACAATAGCCGAGTCCGCCATAGTGTATGTCTGCTGAAAAATATTACCTATAATAATAGGCAGAGCAAACACAAAAAGCGCATACATCGGCTTTTTCTTAACTAAATAATCATTATTCACATAAATCACCTATCCGCAGATATTATAACATATCTTGTCGGAAAAAGGAATATTGTTTAATCACGGTTTTGCAGATGTACACCGCTAAGCCATAAATTAAACCAATTTTGATAAAGAACCTCAGAAAAGGCTTTGGGCAGTGCTCAAACGAACACTGCCCTTCGCAAACTATTATTTAGAGTTTGATTATGAAACTTGTTATCTGATTAATTATAAAAGAGTTTTAAGATAGTCGCTTATCTCTTTTTCGGTAGTCATTGCAAGTACCTTTTCGGCAACCTTGTCTGCCTCTGCCTTTGACCATGCAGAAATTGTTTTTCTTACCTTTAATACCGACGGTGCGGATACACTGAACTCGGTAAGTCCGAATGACATAAGTAACGGCACCATCATCGGGTTAGCCGCTGCCTCGCCGCACATACCCACAGAAATATTATTCTTGTTTGCGCAATCAATAATATACTTAATGCCCCTTAATACACTTGGCTGTAACGGAGAATACAGATATGCAACATCGTCATTTCCTCTGTCGCAAGCCATTGTATAACCCGTAAGGTCATTTGTACCAATGCTGAAAAAGTCGGATTCTTTTGCAAGAATATCAGCAATCATAACTGCCGCCGAGGTTTCTGTCATAATGCCTACAGGGATATTTTCGTTAAATTCTACTCCCTGTTCCCTAAGTTCAGCCTTAACCTCTTCAACAAGAGCCTTGCCCTCTCTAAGTTCTTCAACGGCTGTAATAAGCGGGAACATAATTCTTACATCGCCAAAAGCGCTTGCTCTTACAATTGCACGGAGCTGTGTTTTGAACAAATCTTTATGCTTTAAGCAATATCTGATTGCTCTGAAGCCCAAGAAAGGATTTTCCTCTTTTTTAAGTCCGAGATAAGGAATTTCCTTGTCGCCGCCGATGTCAAGAGTTCTGATAATTACAGGCTTTCCCTTTAATGTAAGTGCCGCCTTTTTGTAAGCGTCAAACTGCTCGTCCTCTGTAGGCAAAGCGGTTCTGTCCATAAATAAAAATTCAGTTCTGAACAAGCCAACGCCCTCGCCGTCTGCATCAACTGCCTTTATTGCGTCCTCCGGCTTGCCGATATTGCAGAAAAGCTCGTATTCCTCACCGCTTAAAGCTTTAGTTGCCTTGCCTCTGAAATTTTCAAGTTCTTTGCGCTCTTTAAGAAAATTAATTCTCTTTGTATTGTACTCCTGAATAACAGCGTCATCCGGCTCATCAATTACTACGCCCTCACTGCCGTCAACGATTACATAAGTACCGGCCGAAAGTTTTGAAACAGCACCGTTTACGCTGAGTACAGCCGGAATTTCAAGCGCTCTTGCAAGGATAGCCGAATGAGATGTTTTGCCGCCTGTTTCGGTAATAATTCCGACAATATTTTCTTTATTGATGCCTGCTGTCATGGACGGAGTAAGTTCTTTTGCGACAACTACCGTGCCCTTTGGCGCTGCCGAAAGTTTTACTTCTTTTACGCCGAGCAAAATGCTTAGCATACTTGTTTTTAAGTCTTTTACATCTGCCGCTCTCTGCTGTGTAAGTTCGTCATCTGTGGCAGAAAACATAGAGATGAACATATCGCACATATACTCAAGTGCAGCCTCGGCGCACTGACCGTTATCAATCAACTTTTCGATTTCGCCGCACATATACGGGTCTTTCATCATCTGAATGTGACCCTCAAGAATTTCTGCCTCTTTTTTACCTGCCGACGCTTTCAGTGCATCTGCCTGTGCCGCAGTATTGTCGCAAAATATTTTGACCGCATTTCTGAAACGCTCAACCTCTGCCTCGGTATCCGTAACAGTTACATTATTATATTCAAGTTTTGCTTCTTCTACAATCATTACTCTTCCGAGTCCGATACCCTCGGAAGCGGGTGTTCCGTGTAACATAACCTCACCTGCTTTCAAATTTTAGAAAGAAAGCGTGCCAAAAGACACGCTCCCGTTTTTATTCACCAAGTCCGCCTTCAATAAGCTCTACTGCCTTTGCAAGAGCCTCTTCTTCGTCAGGACCGTTACATTCTACTACAAACTCGCTGCCGCACTTAATACAAGCTGCAATAATATTTAAAAGACTTTTTGCATTGATTTTGCTTGAGTTGAAATCAATTGTAACATCACTCTGGAACTTTGCCATTGCTGTTGCAAATACTGATGCGGGACGCATATGAAAACCTGATGCATTATTTAATGTAAGTTTTTTTGATACCATAATAGAAAACCCCTTTATAATAGTTTTGTGTTAGACAGGGAGGGTTGCTCCCTGTCTGAATTAAGTTTATTTTATCATATTTTAAGAAAGAATGGAAGATTTTTTGTGAAATTTATTTAACTTTTTTAGTCTCTTTGTTAAGAGGTTTTATAAGAAGTGCAAGCATAAACATACCGATTACCGCACCGATTGCAAGAGCAAGGAGGTAGAAATACCATGTACCCTGCATTGTTGCGAATACGAAGATACCGCCGTGAGGAGCCATAAGCTTACAGCCAAAGAGAGCTGAAAGTGCGCCTGCTACTGCAGAACCAACGATACATGAAGGGATAACCTGAAGCGGATGACCTGCTGCGTAAGGAATTGCACCTTCTGAGATGAATGAAAGTCCCATTACATAGTTTACGGGAGCATTCTTTCTTTCTTCGTCTGTCCAACGATTCTTGAAGAATGTGTTTGAAAGAGCGATTGCGATTGGAGGAACCATACCGCCGATCATAACTGCTGCCATAATGATGTATGCCTGATCGTCTGCGTTTGCAAGGTTAAGTGTTGCGAATGCATAAGCTGCCTTGTTGAAAGGACCGCCCATGTCGATAGACATCATACCTGCGAGGAGCGCACAGAGCGGAACCATCATTGCAGGGTTAGAGGCAATAGCGTTAAGGCCGTCTGACATACCTGAGTTAATCATACCCATGAACGGGTTGACTGCGCACATTACAACAAGAATACCGCCGAGTCCGAGAAGCGGATAGATGAGAACGGGCTTGATACCCTCAAGAGCCTTAGGCATCTTATCGCACATTTTTTCAATAGCAAGCATTAAGTAACCGCCTGCGAAACCTGCAAGCAATCCACCGAGGAAGCCTGACGGAACTGTGTTAACAGCACCCGGATCTGCAAAGGTTGCGCCTGATGTTGCAAGGAAACCGCCTACAAGACCAACGAGAAGGCCGGGACGGTCTGCAATTGACATTGCGATAAAGCCGGAAAGAATAGGAACCATAAGGTTAAATGCCACACCGCCGAGTGTCTTAAACCATGCGGCTGCAGGAGTTACCGTACCGAATGTACTGCCAGCCTCCTGTGCGTTAACACCGCATGCAATATCAATGAGGAATGCAATTGCAATGAAGATACCGCCTGCTACAACGAACGGGAGCATATGTGATACACCGTTCATAAGGTGACCGTAAGTGCCGCCTCTCTTCTTTGGAGCATCTGCAGAACCGCCTTTGTGATGATATACGGGAACTTCTTTGTTTACAATCTTGTTGATAAGCTCTTCCGGCTTATAAATACCGTCTGAAACGGCACACTGTAAAACGGGCTTGCCGTCAAAACGGGCAAGATTTATTGTGATGTCAGCGGCAATGATGATACCGTCACAATTTGCAATTTCTTCTTCGGTAAGCACATTCTTTGCACCGCCCGAACCGTTTGTTTCAACCTTAATCGGAATGTTAAGGCTGTCGCCGGCTTTCTGGAGTGATTCAGCCGCCATATAAGTATGAGCAATACCTGTTGGACAAGCTGTGATAGCAAGAACTCTGTAACCCTTCTTTGCAGGAACTTCTGCCTTTGGTTCATCGGGGAACTTCTCTGTTTCTTTTGCGTCAATAATAGAGATAAATTCTTTCGGAGTTTTTGCGGCTTTAAGTTTCGCTGTAAAATCTTCATGCATTAAAAGCTGCATAAGTCTTGCGAGAACCTCAAGGTGAACATCGCCGTCTGTTGTAGCCGCTATCATAAAAATAAGTTTGCAAGGCTGTCCGTCCGGAGCCTCATAATCTACACCGTTAGGAACTGTAATTGCAGCAAGTGCAGGAGCTTTAACTGCTGTGCTCTTTGCGTGCGGAATGGCAACTTCCATACCGACTGCTGTTGTTCCCATTTCCTCTCTTGCGAGGATTCCTTTCTTATACTCGGCTGCATTTACAAGGTTTCCGCTCTTGTCGTGCAATGAAACGAGCTTGTCGATTGCTGCCTGTTTTGATGCCACTGATACATTAAGCTCTATGGCACTTTGTTTTAATAAATCAGTAATACGCATAAATTTTTCTCCTTTTTAGTTTATTTATTTCTACCCACTCAGAATTGAGCGAGCAATTCATCAATTTTATCTTTTGTGGCAAGTCCGTTTAAAAATGCTGTTGCATTTCCGCAGGCACTGCCGAGCTTTAACGCATAGGCGTAATCGTTTTTGTCAATGCAGCCGGCTACAAAGCCTGCTACCATCGAGTCACCCGAGCCTACTGTATTCAGTACCTTGTGACCTTTAATAACGCCCTCTTTATGAACCTTTCCGAATTCGTCAACAAGTAATGCACCGTCGCCGCCCAGAGAAACGAGAACATTTTTTGCACCCATTTTCTGCAATTCCTGCGCATATTTGACAACATCGCTTTCTGTCTTTACTGTTGTGTCAAAAATTTCTGAAAGCTCCTGACGGTTCGGTTTGATTAAAAACGGTTTGTATTTTAGTGAATTAACAAGCAACTTTTTAGTTGCGTCAACTACAATTCTTACATCTTTTCCGTCAAGTCTTTCGATGATTCTTTCATAAACATCGTCAGGCAATGTATTTGGAATATTTCCTGCAATGATAAGTGTATCGCCGCTCTGAATATTGTCGATTTTATCAAACAGATTCAAAAGTTCTTCCTCATCTATGTGCGGTCCTTGACAGTTGATTTCGGTTTCTTCGCCTGCCTTGATTTTGATGTTTATTCTTGAAATTCCGCTTTTAAGCGTGATAAAATCTGCTGTGATTTTAGGATTTTTAAGGCCTTTTTCAATAGCCTCTCCGGTAAATCCTGCAACAAAACCAAGCGCTGTGCTCTTGATACCGAGTTCGGCAAGTACGCACGAAACATTTATTCCCTTGCCGCCGATGTAATATTCCTCGCTTGTTGTTCTGTTTGTAATGCCTGTCTTAAGCTCATCAAGACGAACGATGTAATCAATTGACGGGTTTAGTGTAACTGTGTAAATCACTTCATAACCTCCTTGATTATTGTTTTTTCCGAAAACTCATTATACGGGAGTTTGTCGGTTATAATACAGCAGTCTTTAAGCTCTGCAAAGGTAATCGGAAATACCTTTCTGAATTTGGTATTGTCGGCAAGAACAAAAGACATATAACTTCTTTTTATAACTTCCTCTTTGATCAAGCCCTCTTCCATATCAGGAGTGGTAAAGCCTGCATTTAATTCAATTCCGTTAGTACCCATAAAGGATTTTGTAAAGTTAAAGGTTTTCAGCGACCTTAAACCTTCCGCGCCCATAATAGCCTCGGTAGCAGGTTTGATTCTGCCGCCGATTGTGTATGTTGTAAGTCCCTTTCTTATAAGATTTTTTGCGTGGGTAATACCGTTTGTAACATAGGTTGCGTTTTTGTTTGTAATGTAATCTGTGAGAATATCAGTGGTTGTGCCTGCGTCTATATATACAAAATCCGTATCGTTAATAAGTTTTGCACAATAGATTGCGATTGCTTTCTTTTCGTCAAGCATTATACCTTCTCTTGATTTCACATCAGCCTCATATACGCCCGAAAGCTGGTGAATTGAGGTTGCTCCTCCGAATACTTTATTAAGCTTGCCCATCTCGTCAAGTGTTGTGAGGTCACGCCTTATGGTTGACTCCGATGTATTCAAAAGCTTTGTAAGCTCCTGTACCGTGACTGTGTTTTTCTCGCTTAATATTTGAAGTATTGTTTGGTATCTTTCCTGAGTAAGCATTTCCCTCACCTCTTGACTACATTATAACACCTGTTTTGTTAAAGTCAAGCAAATTCTTTCAAAAAAAATCATTAAAATTGAAATTCAGTTAGTTTATATCAAAAATCGCATATAATTTTGTGCGTTTTAACAAGTGATTTTGCTTTTGCATTTTTAAGTCATTCAAATTCAGTCGTAAATCAGTCAAGATTATTCAAAAATATTCTATCCCGATTACTGTCTTTTTATTCCCGTATTTTATCATTTATAAAAGCAAAAAGCTGTTCGGTAACTCTTGCCCGAACAGCTTTAATGTACTTTTAATATTAAATTTTAATTACGAAGCAATAATAGTCTGAATCTTTGTAACATCGGCAACATCAATTTTACCGTCGCCGTTTGCGTCTGCCGCCTTTGTATTTTTAATTACATATGATGAATTGCCCGAAAGATACATCTGTAAGTATGTAACATCCGATACATCTATTTTGCCGTCATTATTTATATCACCTACAGGTACAGTTTCCTCCTGCAATGCTTTGAATGTAATTTTATTTTTGGTTGCGTATGTCTGCGCCTTTGTATTTTTATAGCCGTAAATTATAAATCCGTCAATAACTCTGCCATCACTATAGCCCACTGCGGTTGTACCAAAATATGTAACACTCTTTGGAATAGTAATAGATTTCATAGCTTGGCAATTTTTAAATGCAGATGTTTCGATTGATGTAAGAGTATTCGGCAAAGTTACCGATGAAAGTTTTGTACAGTCATAAAAGGACATTGAACCTATTTTTTTAACTGTATTTGGTATAGTTACTTTAGTTAAATTTTTAGCGTTACTGAAAAGATTGTCTGCTACTGCTGTTGCGCCGTTTTCGATTGTGGCTGTTTTAAGTGCCGAACCGTTAAATACATCAATGCCTGCTTTGGTTACAGTCTTCGGTATTGTAATTGTTGTGAGCGCTGTTGTTCCGTTAAATGCGCTATAGCCGATTTCGGTAAGAGTATTTGGCAATGTTACCGACGAAAGTTTTTCACAATGATAAAATGACATTGAGCCTACTTTCTTTACTGTATTCGGAATTGTTACTTTAGTTAAATTTTTAGCGTTACTGAAAAGATTGTCTGCTACTGCTGTTGCGCCGTTTTCGATTGTGGCTGTTTTAAGTGCCGAACCGTTAAATACATCAATGCCTGCTTTGGTTACAGTCTTCGGTATTGTAATTGTTGTGAGCGCTGTTGTTCCGTTAAATGCGCTATAGCCGATTTCGGTAAGAGTATTTGGCAATGTTACCGACGAAAGTTTTTCACAATGATAAAATGACATTGAGCCTACTTTCTTTACTGTATTCGGAATTGTTACTTTAGTTAAATTTTTAGCGTTACTGAAAAGATTGTCTGCTACTGCTGTTGCGCCGTTTTCTATAGCGGCTGTTTTAAGTGCCGAACCGTTAAATACATTATTACCGGCTGTTGTAACTGTTTTTGGAATTGTAATTGTTGTAAGTGCTGTTGTTCCTTCAAATGCATTATAGCCAATTTCCGTAAGATTGCTTGGTAATGTAACTTTTGAAAGTTTTGTACAATTGTGAAATGCCATTGAACCGACAACTTTAATTGTATTTGGTATTTTAACAGAAGTTAATGTGCTATTGTTGTAAAAAGAATTATCAGAAATTTTTACAACATTTTTATTTAAAATTTGTGACGGAATTGTAATATCGGTTGCTATACCCTTATATCCCGCAATATTTACGGTATCATCTGAATTTACAGTATATTCATAGTTGCCGCTTATAAAAATAGTTGCCGCATTTGCTGTAATTGAAATCACAGATAACCCGCTTACAGCTAAAACCACAGCAATAATTAATGCTAAAAATTTTTTCATTTATTTTCTCTCCTTGTCATTATGACAAAATATTTTATATACTTCTCAATATAATAATAGCAAATATGAAATTTACTGTCAATACAAAATTGTGCAATTCAGTTACATATACAATCATCAAAAATATAAAATTTTTTATTTGTCAACTTTAACACAAAAATGTCACATCATTGCATAAGCGGAAAGTATTTGTGGGCTTTGCCCACAGCCTTTGAAAAGGTTGACCAAACTTTTATAATTGCTTGGAAAATCAATTTGCTAAACCATAATTTATTAATGCTATCTCAAATAATCTTATAGCCTTTGACCGAAAACAAGTCAAAGGCTATATATTTTTCTCAATATTACTTTTCAAAATCAATTGAAAGGCTCTTTTTGTCGGAAGTAAATTTACGGCACGCTACCCCTGCCGACTGCAACATTCTTTTAGACGCAACAGTTGCGGCGCTGTCGGCATATTTATCATAAAGATAAACGACCTCTGCTATACCCGACTGAATAATGGCTTTTGCACATTCGTTGCAAGGAAAAAGGTCAACATACAGCCTTGCGCCCTTAAGATTTTTGCCTCTTGCATTAAGTATAGCATTAAGCTCGGCGTGTACCACATAGCTGTACTTTGTGTCTTCACCATCTCTGCACCACGGATAATCGTCATCGGAACAGCCGAAAGGAAAGCCGTTGTAACCTGTTGAAAGAATGATATTGTTATTGTCTACAATACACGCACCTACTTGAGTGTTTGGGTCTTTACTGCGCTTTGAGGCAAGAATAGCCACACCCATAAAGTATTCGTCCCATGAAATATAGTCTTTTCTCTTCATATTATTTTTATCCTCCTTATCAATAACCTGATTTTTTCAAGTCTGCAAGTATCTGCACATAAAATTCTCTTATGTCAAAGTCCTTAATATTTTCACGGTTAAGGTCAATCATATCTCCGTGAGAAATACCTCTTTTACCTTTTGTAGTAATGTATGTATATTTTTCGCCCCAGGCAAAGGAGTTTTCTGAAACCAAGCCGTCATTCTCGCCGTCAAAATATTTTACAAGATTGTATGAAAAGTTAAGCGGAAATTTTCCACCCGACGCTCTGTTCAGCTTTGAGCCAAAGCTCTGATAATAAACCTTTGGTGAGTCAAATACATCAGCGTTAAGTTTCGTACAATTTGCCTGCGTAAGGTCGGTTACGGCAGAGATGAAGTCGGGATTTTTGTCGCCAAACTTTAAAAGTGCGTTATTGTATGCAAAAGCAATTTTGTTTTTAACATTAGGCGAAACTTTTGTTAAAAGATAGTCGGCAAAACCGCAGCCACGATGCGGAGTGTTTATTGTGGTGAGCGATGCTGTCATATCTTCAACGCCGTAACAGGCAATCGCCTTTCTGCAATCAAGCCCGCCCTTTGAATGAGCAATAATGTTCAGCTTTTCACAACCTGTTTCCGCAACGATTTGTTTAATTCTCTCGGCAATCTCTTTGGCGCTGTCATCTACAGATGCGGCCGATTCGTGATTACCGTAGTAAATTTCTGCGCCGTTTGCAATAAGTTCTGCCGGCACTCTGCCCCAATAATTGAAATATGCGCTGTCACGAAAAAACACACCGTGCACAAGCAATACAGGGTATTTTGTTTTGCAAATTTTCTCATTAATTCTTTTTCTGTCAAGTTCGGCTTTATCAATCTCAAAATTAACCTCTTGCATAGTTATTTTTATAATAACGCCAAGACAAAATAAATTTACAATCGGAATAAAACCGCAAATTATTCCGATAAACCTATGCTTTATGCCAAGTTGAACCGATGTGCAATAAACGGAAATAATACCGTTCCAAAACAAAATAAACTCCGCAAGCAGAGCACCTCCAAGGCACAGCGCCCATTTTACCCAATTGTCAGGTAACATTTGAAAAGCCGACTGAATATAAATCACACTTGAAAGCAGAGTTGTTATTAAAAATTGCAAGAGCAATTCACTGCCGTGTGCAATCATTCTGAATTTAAAAGACAGATAGCCGCCTTTTGCACCGGACGGAAAAACATTTGCGGCAACAAACGCAAAAACACTGATAAGCGGCAAATACCACCTGTCAAGCATCTCTGCAAGAAAAATGCCGTTAATACCGACCATAAGCATAAGCGTGAGCAACAGCCTATAAAAGAATGTAAACACTCCGGATTTTTTCATTAAATCACCCGTTTTTATAATAACACGCACACACAAAAATTGCAACAAAAAAGCGGATGCAACTAATGCAACCGCTTTAAGATAATTATTTAATTACACCATAAGACTGCAAACGAGATCTGCATATTCGCCGGGATTTTCAATCGGAAGTCCTGCAATGAGGAGAGCCTGATCGTAGAGAAGCTCTGCGTACTTCTTTGCTTTTTCAATATCCGTCTGCACTGCGCTTTCCATTGCCTTTACAGCCGAGTGATTCATATTAAGTTCAAGCACTCTCTGTGCTTTCATACCGCTGTCAGGCTGAACCGCATTGAAGTATTTTTCCATTTCAAATGAAATGCCGCCCTTTGCGGTAAGGCAAACAGGGTGAGTAACCAACTTTTTAGACGCAACAACTTCGCTTACCTTGTCGCTGAGTGTTTCTTTTACAAAAGTAAGGATTGCACTGCTGTCCTTTTCTTCCTCTTTGTTTTCATCATTCTCAATACCGAGGTCATCGTTTGTAGCCGAACAGAAACGCTTGTCCTTGTACTGCATAAGAGTCTGGAGTGAGAACTCATCAATTTCTTCTGTACAATAGAGGATTTCGTAACCCTTTGAACGCAAAAGTTCTGTCTGCGGGAGATTGTCAATTGAAGAAATGTTTTCGCCGACTGCAAAGTAAATAAACTTCTGATCCTCTTTCATTCTGTCAACATATTCCGAAAGAGTTACAAGTTTTTTCTCTGTAGAAGAGTAATACATAAGTAGGTCTTGTAATTCTTCTTTATGCATACCGTAGTCGGCAGATACTCCGTACTTAAGCTGTCTGCCAAAGGCATTGAAGAACTTTTCATAATTTTCTCTGTCATTTGCAAGCATTGAAGTAAGCTCGTTCTTAATCTTCTTCTCAATGTTCTGTGCAATAGTGATAAGGTGACGGTCATGCTGGAGCATCTCTCTTGAAATGTTAAGAGAAAGGTCTGCACTGTCAACAATACCCTTTACAAATCTGAAATGTTCAGGTAAAAGCTCCTCGCAGTTTTCCATAATAAGAACACCGCTTGAATAAAGCTGAAGTCCCTTTTTGTATTCCTTTGTATAGTAATCGTAAGGTGCCTGTGACGGAATGAAAAGCAATGCTTTGTATGTAACAACACCCTCTACGGAAGTTACGATTGTATGCAAAGGCTTGTCCATAGCCATAAACTTTTCACGATAAAAATTGTCGTACTCTTCCTGCTTAACATCTTTCTTTGCTCTTTGCCAGATTGGGAGCATACTGTTAAGAGTTTCGGTTTCTGTATAATCCTCATACTCCGGTTTTTCGCTGTCCTTGGTTTCTTCCTTAACTCTGCTGTGAGTCATATCCATCATAATCGGATAGCGGATATAGTCGGAATACTTCTTGATAAGTCCCTGGATTCTGTACTGCTCAAGGAACTCATCATAGTTTTCTTCCTCTGTATTGTCCTTAATTTCAAGTACAATTGTTGTACCGATTTCGTCCCTCTCTGTTTCGGTGATTTCGTAACCGTCTGCGCCGTCAGATTCCCACTTGTAAGCTGTGTCACAGCCGTATTTCTTAGTAACAACGGTAATTTTCTTTGCTACCATAAAAGCGGAGTAAAAGCCGACGCCGAACTGACCGATAATGTCAATATCGTCCTGCTTTTCGCTCATTTCCTGCTTAAACTTGTATGAACCCGAAGATGCGATTGTGCCAAGGTTGTTTTCAAGGTCGTCTTTATCCATACCGATACCGTTATCGGTAATTGTAAGTGTACGGTTTTCCTTGTCGGGCTTTATAAAAATCTTAAAATCATCTCTGCTCATATTAAGCTTATCGTCTGTAAGTGCAATAAAGCAAAGCTTATCAATAGCATCGCTTGCATTTGAAATAAGCTCTCTAAGGAAAATCTCCTTATGAGTATAAATTGAATTAATCATCAGGTCGAGAAGTCTTTTTGACTCTGATTTAAATTCTTTCTTAGCCATAAAATTACTTCCTTTTTAATTAATAATGCGTACTACATTCTTTCGTACTAATATTATATTATACATCAAATTGCTTATTTTTTCAATAGATAAAGTGGTGGTTATGTGTAATATTGTCTGCGCACAAAAAACCTCCGCCATAAGACGGAGGTTTGAATTTGCGAAAATATTGTAAGATAATATATAAAATTAAGCCTTACCGACTGAACCGAAGAGTTCCATTTTCTCTTTAACAGTAGCCTTGATAGCCTCTGCACCCGGAGCAAGGAGCTTTCTTGGGTCAAAGCCCTTACCCTCTAAGTCCTTACCTGCCTCAACATACTTTCTTGTAGCATCGGCAAATGCAAGCTGGCACTCTGTATTTACATTGATCTTTGAAACACCAAGTGAAATAGCCTTCTTGATCATATCAGCAGGGATGCCTGTACCGCCGTGGAGAACGAGTGGCATATCGCCTGTGAGCTGCTGAATAGCATCAAGAGTTTCAAAGCTAAGGCCCTTCCAGTTTGCAGGATACTTACCGTGAATGTTACCGATACCTGCAGCGAGCATTGTTACGCCGAGGTCAGCAACCATTTTACATTCCTTAGGATCTGCGCACTCGCCCATACCGATAACGCCGTCTTCCTCACCGCCGATTGAACCAACTTCAGCCTCAAGTGAAAGACCGAGAATGTTACAAGCAGCTACGAGTTCCTTTGTCTTAGCAATGTTCTCTTCGATTGGGTAGTGTGAACCGTCAAACATAATTGAGCTGAAACCTGCCTTAATGCAAGCCTTAGCGCCTTCGTATGAACCGTGATCAAGGTGGAGAGCAACCGGAACAGTAATGTTAAGCTCTTCGAGCATACCGTTTACCATACCAACGACTGTCTTGTAACCGCACATATATTTACCTGCGCCCTCAGATACACCGAGAATTACAGGTGAGTTAAGCTCCTGAGCAGTTAAAAGAATTGACTTTGTCCACTCAAGGTTATTGATGTTGAACTGACCAACTGCATAGTGGCCTGCTTTTGCTTTTGTAAGCATTTCTTTAGCGTTTACTAATGGCATATTAATCTTCCTTTGTAGTAAATTTTCGGAACAAAAAACATAGTCGCTCCGAGTTACTTTTATTATACAATAAATCATTTCAAATATAAAGTCTTTTGCAAAAGTTTTTTGGTTTTTTGAAGAAATTACAGGAAAAATCTTGTAAAATCACCTAATTTTCAATATATACTCACATAAGCGTGATATAATTTTGTTGCTTTTAAAACAATAAAGATATATAATACTTATGAAAGCTATAAATTAGTAATTCATAATTAAAAAGTTTGCAACATATAAGTTTGACTTAATTATTTTATACAATTACGAATTATGCATTACTAATAAGGAGATATTTTTATGGATAATAATTTCAATTCTAATAATCAGTTTGAACCTGAAAAGCCTTTTACCGAAAAACCGACCGAGCCGCAGCCTGCGCCTGTTTTTGAAACCGAAAATACAGAAAACAACGCAGAAACGACTAACGAACAATCGGTAACACCGCAGTATCGAAATTTTGAGCCTGAAAAACCGTTTGAAAATGGATTTTCTCAACCTCAGCAACCGCAAAATGACTTTGCTCCTCAAACACCGAATTTTGAACAGCCGCAGCAAAACGGATATTATCAAAACAACGGCTGCAACGGACAATACAATCCAAACTTTAATCAGCAGTATAATCCGAATCCGCAATATCAACAGCCGTTTAATCCGCAACCGCCTCAATATCAGCCGTACGGCAATCCGCAGGCTGGCGGCAGACCTGTGTATCAGCCTCAGCATGGACAATACGCTAATCCACAGCAGCAATATTCTCAACCGTACGCACCACAGTATCAACAATATCAACCGCAGTACGGACAGCAGAATTATCAACAGCCAAACTTTAATCAACAGCCAAACTTTAATCAGCAGCCATACGGACAGCCTTATGTGCCGCAGCAAAAGCCGCCTGTTGATTATTCAAATACATACGCACAACCGCCAATGCCGAATATGCCACGCAAAAAGATGACACCCGGCATAATTGTAATAATAGTTGTGCTGTCATTGCTTTGTGTAGGCAGTATTTGCGGAATGATTGCCTATGTTGCGTCAAATTCAAACGACAACAAAAATAATACAAATAACAGCTATACATTTACATTACCGAGTGGCAGTCCGTACTTTAACAATGACAGTTCAAGCGCTCAAGAGCATAATGAATCCGATTACAGTAACAAGACAAATTCTTCTTATGAGGGAATTGACTTAAAAGCTAAACCGAGCGATGCCAAAGATTCCAAATACAACACCGAATATGCAAGCAACGAAGTAACAGATTCTATTGTCGGCGTTCTTTGCTATTCAGACGAAATCACAGATGATTCACAGTGCACTTCGCAGGGCAGCGGAATTATAATTACATCAGACGGTTATGTGGTTACAAATGCTCATGTAGTTGGCAACAGCAAAACTCTCTACCTTATACAGGTCGTTACTTCCGACGGCAAGCAGTACAAAGCAGGTGTTGTTGGTTACGATACACGCACAGACCTTGCTCTTTTGAAAATGGACGATGCAAGCGGACTTAAGGTCGCTAACTTCGGTAACTCCAAAGATGTTTCACTTGGTGAAAGTGTAATAGCTATAGGTAATCCCGGCGGAGTTAAGTATAACAACTCAATTACTCAGGGTATTGTATCTGCAGTTGACAGACAGAGCAGTATTACGACAAATGTAAAATTCATTCAGACAGATGCAGCCATTAACCCCGGCAATTCCGGCGGCGCTCTTGTAAATATGTACGGTCAGGTAATCGGAGTTTCATCCGCAAAAATAGCCGCTACAGATTATGAGGGTATGGGCTTTGCAATTCCTTCTGCCACAGTAAAAGATGTTATTGATGACATTATGAAATACGGCTATGTGCAGGGCAGAGTAAAAATTGGCGTTACAGGTGAAAATGTACAGAGCAGTGGAAACACGCCTGCGGGCATTGCGATTTACAGCATTGACGAGGACGGTCCTTGCGCAAACACAGACCTTAAAGAAAACGATATTATCACAGGTGCCGACGGCAAAAAGGTAAGCAACTTCGCCGAGTTTTATGATATACTCGAAAGCCATAAAGCAGGCGATACAATTGAGCTTGAATATTACCGCAGTTCAAACGGCAGTACAGATAAAGTTACCATAACTTTGCAGGAAAGCAAGTAATAAAATTATATAATCATAACGACCGCTGTCATTATCGGACAGCGGTCGTTTTTTAAATTATATAACAAGTGGCTTTTCTTGTTGCTGTCGCATTTAAAGGGTAACACCGTTGTGTTTAGGCTGCCAAACAGCTTGCCGTTTGGCTATCGTTAGATTGTGTAAACGCAAAGTATTTGTGGGCTTTGCCCACACCCACAACCGTTGAAAAGGTTGACTGAACTTTTATAATTAATTGGCAAAGCAATGGTTAAACCGTAATTTACCAAACCTTTAATAAAATTGGTTCTTTATCAAAAGTTGGGGTAAATTGTGGTTTAGCGGAGTGTCGGTTGGGCATTGAAATTTAGCTAACGCTAAATTATCCTCCTAAAAGCAAAAAAGTTTACTCAATTTTTTCAAAAATTGCGGGTTTGGGCAGCGCCCATAAAAATCTTCAGATATAACAATTTATCAGGCGCAAACAGCCACGCTGTTTGCGTGTTAAGACTTAGTTTGTTAAAACAGGCGACAGTCATTATAAACAGAAACGCTAAAAACATAGTCAACGCATTGCGTTGACTATGAAAAATGAAGTGTATTTTCTTTTGTTGCTCTCGCAAAGGCTTTCCCTGTTTGTTCAAGTTTGTTGCTCTCGCAAAGGCTTTCCCTGTTTGTTCAAGCCGCCAAACAGCTTGCTGTTTGGCTATCGTTAGATTGTGTAAACGCAAAGTATTTGTGGGCTTTACCCACACCCACGACCTTTGAAAAGGTCGACCAAACTTTTATAATTGCCTTGTGAAGTATTCCGCTAAACCATAATTTATTATTGTTCCCCCAACATTTAGAACAAAACCATAAAAATCTAAACATAACATTAAAGCAAACACAAAAACGCTCTCAACCGAAGTTGAGAGCGTATATCAGCAAATATTATTACCGAAAAATCAGATTAACTCGATAACAGCCATCTCTGCACCGTCACCACGACGAGGACCGATCTTTGTTACTCTTGTATAACCGCCGTTTCTGTCAGCATACTTTGGAGCGATTTCAGTAAAGAGCTTTACTGTAACCTCTTCCTTAGTAACAAAACCTAAAACGAGTCTTCTGTTGTGAAGGTTATCTTCTTTTGCTGTAGTAATCATCTTCTCTGCCATAGCCTGAACTTCCTTGGCACGAGTAAGAGTTGTTTCGATTTTGCCGTTTTCGAGAAGGAATGTAACCATTGCACGGAGCATAGCTGTTCTCTGAGCAGTTGTTCTTCCTAATTTTCTTGTACCTGGCATTGTGTTCACTCCTTTACCGTTGGGTTTTTAAAGTGTTTATTCGTCTTCCTTCTGAAGACTAAATCCGAGAGAATTGAGTTTCTGGATTACTTCCTCGAGAGATTTTCTGCCGAGGTTTCTTACTTTCATCATATCCTCTTCTGACTTGTTGATCAAATCTTCTACCGTATTAATACCGGCACGCTTTAAGCAGTTGAAAGAACGAACTGACAAATCAAGATCTTCAATTGTCATTTCAAGGATTTTCTCCTTGCCCTTATCGTCTTTTTCAACCATAACCTCTGCGCTTGAAGCCTTATCCGAAAGGTTTACAAAGAGGTTTAAGTGCTCGGTAAGCACCTTAGCTGCAAGTGAAACAGCCTCCTGTGCATTGATAACACCGTTTGTCCAAACATCAAGTGTGAGTTTGTCATAGTCAGTAATCTGACCTACACGAGTGTTGTCAACTGTGTAATTTACCTTTAATACGGGAGTATAAATAGAATCAATAGGTAAAACGCCAATAACATTATTGCCGCTAATAAGCTTGTTGCGTTCAGCAGGGATGTATCCTCTGCCCTTGTCAATGGTGATTTCCATATTGAGCTTTGCATCCTCACCGAGAGTTGCAATGTGCTGCTCAGGATTGAGAATCTCAACCTCGCTGTCACATTTAATATCTCCGGCAGTTACTACGCAAGGACCCTGTGCTGAGATTTCAACAACCTTTGGGCTTGTTTCGTAAAGCTTTGCAACAACGCTTTTCATATTAAGAACAATTTCCGTAACGTCTTCCTTTACGCCGGGAATAGTTGAAAATTCGTGAAGAACTCCGTCAATCTTGATAGATGTAACGGCACAGCCTTCAAGAGAAGAAAGCAAAACTCTGCGCAGGCTGTTGCCCAATGTGTTGCCAAAGCCACGCTCGAGCGGTTCAACAACAAATCTGCCGTGCTTTCCATCCTCGGTTAATTCCTCGGTTTCAATTCTTGGCTTTTCAATTTCGATCATTCGCGAATCCTCCTAAACATTATGCGGCTGCATAATGCAGCCAATGCGTGTGTAACCTGCCTGTGAAAAAAGGGATTACTTGGAGTACAACTCAACAATAAGGTGAGGAGCTACTTCGTAGTCAATGTCCTCAAGACTTGGCAAAGCAACAACCTTTGCTGTGTATTCATCCTTATTTACCTCAAGCCACTTTGGTGAGAGTCTGCCGCTTGTCTTGTCAAGAATTTCTTTAAACTTAACGCTGTTCTTGCTCTTGTCTCTGATTGTGATAACATCGCCAACCTTAACTCTGTAAGATGGGATATCTACTCTCTGACCATTTACGAGGAAATGACCGTGAGTAACAACCTGTCTTGCATCTCTTCTTGTCTGAGCCATACCCATTCTGAAGATGATGTTGTCAAGTCTTGTTTCAAGACAAACGATGAGGTTAGTACCTGCCTGACCTTCCATTTTTGTAGCAATTTCATAGTAGTGATAGAACTGCTTCTCAAGAACGCCGTAGATAAACTTTAACTTCTGCTTCTCTTTAAGCTGTAAGCCGTATTCTGAAACCTTCCTTCTACCATTTGCATTTGGCTTTCTGAAAGATTCCTTGTTTATGCCTACAACAGTAGGGCTAATGCCCAGGTATCTGCATCTTTTTAAGATAGGATCTCTGTTTACTGCCATTTTATTTTCACTCCAATAGAATATTTTAAATACTATACACGTCTTCTCTTAGGAGGACGGCATCCGTTGTGAGGAATTGGAGTTACATCCTTAATCATAGTAACCTCAAGACCTGCTGACTGTAAAGCTCTGATTGCAGCTTCACGGCCCTGTCCCGGACCTTTAACATATACTTCAACGGACTTCATACCGTGTTCCATTGCAGCCTTTGCAGCTGTCTCTGCTGCTGACTGTGCGGCAAACGGAGTTGACTTCTTTGAGCCTCTGAAGCCGAGTTCGCCGGCACTTGCCCAAGATACAGCGTTGCCCTGTGTATCGGAAATAGTAACGATTGTGTTATTAAAAGTTGACTGAATATGTGCTGCGCCTTTTTCAATATTTTTGCGTTCACGGCGACGGCGAATAACTTTCTTACCACCCTTTGGTGCTGCCATAATCCATTGCCCTCCTTACTTCTTCTTGTTAGCCATGGTTTTGCGTGGGCCCTTACGGGTACGAGCGTTAGTCTTAGAACGCTGACCTCTTACCGGAAGACCTTTTCTGTGACGAACGCCACGGTAACAACCAATATCAATAAGTCTTTTTATATCATAAGCTATGTCACGGCGAAGGTCACCTTCAACACGACAATGATGCTCAATATATTCTCTGAGCTTTGATACATCCTCTTCTGTTAAATCTCTAACACGAGTGTCAGGATTTACACCTGTTGCAGCAATAATGTCGCCTGCAGTTTTACGGCCGATACCGTAGATATAAGTTAAACCGATTTCAACTCTTTTATCTCTTGGTAAGTCAACACCTGCTATACGAGCCATTCAGTTGCACCTCCATCAAAAATCAATAAATTAAATTAGTAGTCTGTGTTTTAATGTTTTTAAGGTAATTAACCCTGACGCTGTTTGTGCTTAGGGTTTTCGCAAATAACTAAAATCTTACCTTTTCTTTTGATTACTTTGCACTTATCGCACATTTTCTTTACTGAAGGTCTGACTTTCATTAGTTAATCATTCCTTTCTAAAAAGTCGTATTGCCCCGGCTTATTTAGAACGCCAGGTAATTCTTCCTCTTGTCAGGTCATACGGTGACATTTCCACCGTTACCTTGTCGCCCGGCAAAATGCGGATAAAATTCATACGCAATTTACCTGAAATAACAGCTAAGATCACATGACCGTTAGGCAGCTCAACCTTAAACTGTGCGTTAGGGAGAGCCTCCCTTACAATACCCTCGATTTCAATTACATCCTGTTTGGACATATCATAAACCTCCGTTAGTCGTTTTTTAAATCACTTAAAATTCGTTTTATCTGCGGATTGGTTTCTGCTGAACCTGTATAAACTACAGTTGTAGCCGCAAGATGAAGTAAATTTTTCTTCTTCGGTTTTTCAAGCTTACGGGTTTTACCGTCTGCTATAAACGCAAAATGACCCTCAACCGAGAGTACAAGGAAAAATTTACCTTTGTCACGCCCTGACTTTGCTCTGACTATGCTACCCTTTTGAATGTTCATAAATCACCTTTAATCACAAAGAGTCATAATCTTAGGACCGTCAGGAGTAATTGCTACTGTATGTTCAAAATGTGCGGCAAGCTTACCGTCAACCGTAACGGTAGTCCACTCATCATCAAGAACACGCACCTCATAGGAGCCCTGAGTTACCATAGGTTCAATAGCGATTGTCATACCCGGCAACAGTCTTACGCCTCTGCCCGGTGTGCCGTAATTGGGGATACTTGGGTCTTCGTGTAATTTCGCACCTACGCCGTGGCCGACAAAATCTCGTACCACCGAGTAACTGCGAGCTTCGACATACTTCTGAACAGCGCTGCCTATATCGCCTACACGATTTCCGGCAACAGCCATTTTAATTCCCTCAAAAAGGCCTTCTTTAGTTGCGTCAAGCAAACGCTGAGCTTCGTCACTGATTTTACCGCAGGCAAATGTATAGGCATTATCGCCGTGAAAGCCTTCGTAAAATGCGCCGACATCAACGCTTACAATGTCGCCCTCTTTAAGAATCTGTTTTTTACTCGGTATGCCATGGATAACCACATTATTTACGGAAATGCAAGCACTTGCAGGAAAACCGCCATAACCGAGAAACGAGGGTGTAGCACCCTGTTTCTCGATATATTTGCGAACTATAGTATCAATTTCGTAAGTGGTGATACCCGGCTTTACAGCCTCACCTGCAACACGGAGTGCCTCCGCTGATATTCTGCATGCATCTTTCATTTTAGAAATTTCCCGTGCTGTTTTTACAATAACCATACTTAAGCCTCGATTGCTTCTAAGATAAGCTTTGTAGTAGAAACTACATCGTCTTTACCCTCTACATTAATGAGCTTGCCCTGCTTCTCGTAATAATCTGCGAGAGGCTCAGTCTCTTTGTGATATACAGCAAGGCGAGCAAGTACAGTATCTGGGTGGTCGTCCTTGCGCTGAACAAGGGTGCCGTTACAATCATCGCAAACGCCCTCAACCTTTGGTGGAAGGTTAGTGAGGTGATAAGGCTTGCCACAATTTTCGCAAACACGGCGTCCGGACATACGCTTGATAATTCTTTCGTCGGCAACATCAATGTTGATAACATACTGAATTTCAACGCCCATTTTATCCAGAGCCTCAGCCTGAGGAATGGTTCTTGGGAAACCGTCAAGGATAAAGCCCTTAGAGCAGTCATCCTGTGAAAGTCTTTCCTTTACGATGCCGATAACAACCTCGTCGGGAACGAGTTTGCCTTCGTCCATAAAAGACTTAGCTTTCAAACCCATCTCAGTGCCGTTTTTCAGCGCTTCACGGATCATATTTCCGGTTGAAATAGTGGGAATTCCAAAATGCTCACAAAGTACAGCTGCTTGAGTGCCTTTACCTGCACCCGGAGCACCTAACATAATAATGTTCATTTTATTATACTCCTTTTATCTCAATAAGTCAAGAAATTAGTCAAGAAAACCTTTATAATGTCTCATCATCATCTGTGACTCAAGCTGTTTTACTGTTTCAAGTGCAACACCAACGAGAATGATGATTGAAGTACCGCCGATAGCCATACGACCCATGCCTGTAGCAGAACCGTAAATACTTGGAACAAGTGCGATTACTGCGAGGAAGAGAGCGCCGATAAGAGTAATTCTTGAAAGAATATTTCTTATGTAGTCAGCTGTCGGTGCGCCCGGACGAATACCCGGGATTGTACCGTTGTTTGACTTAAGGTTGTTTGCCATTTCAATCGGATTGTATTGAATAGTAGTATAGAAATATGCGAACATTATAATTAAGATAAAGTACAATACATTATAAAGCCAACCGCTTGTATCAAATGCATTGAAGAAAGCACCCCAGAAACCGTCTTTAACCTTTGCGAAAAGATTAATAGTACCCGGGATAGAAAGAATTGAGCTTGCAAAGATGATTGGAAGTACGCCGCCGAGTGCAACCTTGATTGGAAGGTGACTTGACTGACCGCCATACATCTTTCTGCCAACAACTCTCTTTGCATACTGGATCGGAATTCTTCTTTCGCTGTCCTGCATAAATGTGATAACCCATACAATGGCAACAAAAATAACAATCCAAAGCGGAACGAGGAAATAGAACTGTGTTGAACCCTCGCCTGCAAGTTTCCAGAACTGACCGAGCATACTTAATGTGTAAGGAAGCTGAGCAACGATACCTGCGAAAAGGAGAATTGAAATACCGTTTCCGATACCGTTTGTGTTAATCTGCTCACCAAGCCACATCATAAGTGCTGTGCCGGCTGTGAATACAAGAATAATTACAATAGCAGAGAACCAGAGTGAGAAACCCTCTGTGTAAACTGTAACACCGGATCTGTGGAGATAGAACCAATAAGCAAAGCCCTGAACAAGACCAAGACCAACTGTTACATAACGGGTAATAGTACCGATTTTTCTTCTGCCTGCCTCTCCCTCTTTTGCCATTCTCTCAAGAGGAGGAATTGCAACAGTGAGGAGCTGCATAATAATTGAGCTGTTGATGTAAGGTGTAACGCCCATTGCAAAAAGTGTTGCATTTGCAAAAGCGCCGCCTGACAATGTGTTAAGATATGCAAGCATAGTATTGCCCTCGTTCATACCGTTCATGGCGGTAGCGAGTGCACTCATATCCAGAAACGGAACAGGAATAACTGAACCGATTCTGAATACGATGATAATCATAAGTGTAAATAAAAGTTTTTTACGAAGGTCAGGTATTGACCAGGCATTTCTAATTGTTTTTAACAATTATACCACCTCTGCCTTTCCGCCTGCCGCCTCAATGGCTGCTTTAGCAGATTCGGAGAAAGCAGATACCTTTACTGTAAGTTTTTTGTCGATTTTACCGTTGCCGAGAACCTTTACTGCGTCAAAACCGTTCTTAATAACGCCGGCATTTACTAAAGCTTCTACGTCAACTGTAGCACCGTTTTCAAACTTTCTGTTTAAAGTACTGAGGTTAATTGCAACAACATTCTTAGCGAAAATGTTATTGAAGCCTCTCTTTGGAACTCTACGCTGAAGTGGCATCTGACCGCCTTCAAAACCCGGACGAATACTGCCGCCTGAACGAGCCTTCTGGCCCTTGTGTCCCTTGCCTGCTGTCTTGCCCCAGCCTGAGCCGTGACCTCTGCCAATTCTCTTTGAGTCCTTCTTTGAGCCCTCAACCGGTGAAAGTTCATGTAACTTCATAAGTACGCACCTCCTTGCTTATGCTTCGATAACCTCTACGAGGTGAGAAATTTTTGCTACCTTGCCTTTTGTCTGAGCGTTATCAGGCTGAGTTGTTACATCGCCGATTTTCTTCAGACCTAAAGCCTGGGCGGTTGCGATCTGTGGTTTTGTACAGCCGATGAGGCTCTTTACTAACTTAATTGTCATAGTTTACAACCTCCCTGTTATACGATTTCCTTAACGGATTTACCACGTACAGCGGCAACTTCTTCAGCAGTTCTGAGAGCTGCAAGACCTGCAAGTGTTGCTCTTACAACATTGCAAGGATTGTTTGAACGAAGAGCCTTTGTTCTGATATCCTTAATACCTACTGCCTCTATAACGGCACGAACCGGACCACCTGCGATAACACCGGTACCGGGAGCTGCAGGCTTCATAAGAACTCTGCCTGCACCAAATTCACCAACGATTTCATGAGGGATTGTTGTACCTCTAAGTGAAACCTTCATAAGGTTTTTCTTTGCATCCTCAATGCCCTTACGGATAGCATCAGGAACCTCACCAGCCTTGCCGATACCAAAGCCTACTACGCCGTTGCCGTCGCCTACAACTACGAGAGCTGCAAACTTAAAAATACGACCGCCTTTAACCGTTTTTGATACACGGTTGATAGTAACTACTCTTTCTTTTAATTCGCCTGTTACTTCTACTGTTTTAGCCAAAGTTATTCCTCCTATCCTTAGAAATTGAGTCCGCCCTCACGAGCGCCTTCGGCCAATTCCTTAACACGGCCGTGATAAATGTTACCGCCTCTGTCAAATACAACATCAACGATATTCTTTTCAGCTGCACGCTGTGCAATAAGCTTGCCTACTGCCTTAGCTGCTTCTTTGTTTCCGCCATTGCCTTCAATGCTCTTGTCAAGGCTTGAAGCCTGAGCAAGAGTAACACCAGCTACGTCGTCAATAAGCTGAGCGTAGATGTTGTTTGTGGAGCGGAATACGCATAAACGTGGACACTGAGCAGTACCGCTGATCTTGCTGCGGATTCTCTTATGACGCTTAATGCGTGCTTTTTTTGTTTCAGGTCTGCTTACCATAGTCATTCACTCCTTAATTATTTACCCTTACCTGCTTTACCTTCCTTGCGGCGGATAACTTCATAATCGTACTTAATACCCTTGCCCTTATATGGCTCCGGTGGACGCTTTTCTCTAACCTCGGCAGCAAACTGACCAACCTTTTGCTTGTCAATGCCTGTGATTATGATTTTGTTTGGATCAGGAACTTCAATCTTGATGTCGTCTGTATCCTCAACGATAACCTGGTGTGAATAACCAAGGTTCATAACGCACTTATTACCCTGCTTCTGAACACGGTAACCAACGCCGTTTACCTCAAGAGTCTTCTTGTAGCCCTCTGTAACACCGATAACCATATTGTGGATAAGTGTTCTTGTAAGGCCGTGAAGTGAGCGGTTTTCTTTTGTGTCGTCAGGGCGGGTAACTTCGATTACATCGCCCTTAACTTCTACTATCATAGCAGGGTTGTACTTGAAATCAAGTGAGCCCTTCGGTCCCTTAACAGTGATAACGCCGTCAGCGATTGAAGCTGTAACTCCGGCGGGAATATTTATAGGTTTTCTTCCAATTCGAGACATTTATCGTACCTCCTTACCAAATGTAAGCAAGAACTTCGCCGCCAATATGTTCAGCACGAGCCTGACGATCTGTCATTACGCCCTTTGATGTTGAAATAATGGCAATACCGAGGCCCTTCATAACCTTTGGCATATCTTCTACATTGCTGTAAATACGTAAACCGGGCTTAGATACACGGCGAAGACCTGTAATAACAGGAGTCTTGCCGTCAACGTACTTAAGAGTAACCTTAATATCGCCCTGCTTACCATCTTCTATAACTGTGAAATTCTTGATATAACCCTCGTCAAGAAGAATCTGACAGATTGACTTCTTAAGGTTTGAAGAAGGAATTTCTACAGTATCGTGCTTAGCTGAGTTAGCATTACGGATTCTTGTAAGTAAATCAGCAATTGTATCTGTAATCTGCATTAGATGTTACCTCCCTTGTCCTTACCAGCTTGCTTTCTTTACGCCCGGAATTTCGCCCTTGTAAGCGAGCTCACGGAAGCAAATACGGCAAATACCAAACTTACGGAGGTAGGCGTGTGGTCTACCACAGATGTTACATCTTGTGTACTCTCTTGTTGAGAACTTCTGCTCTCTCTGCTGCTTAACTTTCATTGAAGTCTTAGCCACAACAATCCCTCCTTACTTTGAAAACGGTGCGCCCATAAGTGTTAAAAGCTCACGAGCCTCTTCGTCTGTAGTTGCAGTGGTAACGAAACAAATGTCCATACCACGAACCTTGTCAACCTTGTCATACTCAATTTCAGGGAAAATGAGCTGCTCTTTAAGACCCATATTGTAGTTGCCTCTGCCGTCAAAAGAGTTAGGGTTAATACCTCTGAAGTCTCTTACTCTCGGAAGTGCTACATTAAAGAATCTGTCGAGGAACTCATACATTCTCTCGCCTCTAAGTGTTACCTTACAGCCGATCGGCATACCCTCTCTGAGCTTAAAGTTAGCGACTGACTTTCTTGCACGGCAAACAAGTGCCTTCTGACCTGTGATAATACCAAGGTCCTTAGAAATAGCGTCGATAACCTTTGAATTTTCTCTTGCTTCGCCTGCACCAACATTGATAACAATCTTGTCAAGCTTTGGAATCTGCATTGTGCTCTTATAGGAGAACTTGTTCATAAGAGCAGGTGCAACTTCTTTTGAATAATATTCTTTAAGTCTTGCCATATCTTATATCCTCCTTAAAGTGCTTCGCCACATTTAGCGCAAACACGGCCCTTAGAACCGTCTTCGTAAATCTTGTGAGCAACTCTTGTCTGCTTCTTGCAACGAGGGCAAACGATCTGAACCTTAGATGCATACATAGCGCCTTCAGCCTTAACGATGCCACCCTGCTCGCCCATTTTTCTTGGCTTAACATGCTTAGAAACCATGTTTACCTTCTCAACAATAACTTTGCCTTCTTTTGGGCTGACAGCAAGAACCTGACCCTGCTTGCCCTTATCCTTACCGCTGATAACGATAACGGTGTCGCCTGTTTTTACATGAACTTTACTCATATTGTGACACCTCCAATTAAAGTACTTCAGGAGCAAGTGATAAGATCTTCATATAATCCTTATCACGGAGCTCTCTTGCTACTGGTCCGAAGATACGAGTACCCTTAGGGTTTTTATCTTCCTTAATAATAACAGCTGCATTCTCGTCAAAACGGATATAAGTACCGTCCTCACGTCTTACGCCCTTTGCAGAACGAACTACCACAGCCTTAACAACGTCGCCTTTTTTAACAACACCGCCGGGTGCTGCTTTTTTAACTGAAGCAACGATTACATCGCCAATGTTGGCATATCTTCTTCTGGTACCGCCGAGTACACGAATGCACATAAGTTCTTTTGCACCTGTATTATCGGCAACCTTGAGAAGTGTCTGCTGTTGAATCACAGTGTATTCCTCCTTTTCTCAAAAGCCGCAACTTATTTTGCTTTCTCAATAATCTCGACGAGTCTCCATCTTTTATCCTTAGAAAGAGGACGGGTCTCCATAATCTTTACACGGTCGCCAATGCCACACTCGTTATTCTCGTCATGTGCCTTAAAACGAACTGTACGCTTAACAATTTTGTTATAAAGCTTATGCTTTACGCTGTCCTCGACTGCTACAACAATAGTCTTGTCCATCTTGTTGCTTACAACCTTACCGACAACAACTTTTCTCATATTTCTCTCACTCACTGTTAAGTCCTCCTCTCTTAAGCCTCAGCGCCATTGAGTTCACGCATACGAAGAATTGTAGAAACTCTTGCGATGTCTTTCTTTACGGCGCCAATTCTGGATGAGTTTTCAAGCTGATTAACAGCAAGCTGGAAACGAAGATTAAATAACTCTTCCTTGAGGTCTGCGAGCTTTAACTCGAGCTCTTCTACAGACATTTCTCTAATTTCTGATGCTTTCATTACTGCTCACCCTCCTCTTTCTTTACAAACTTGCACTTAATTGGAAGCTTATTTGCAGCAAGGCGAAGAGCCTCTCTTGCAGTAGCTTCATCTACACCGCCAAGCTCAAACATAACTCTGCCCGGCTTAACAACGGCTACCCAATACTCAGGTGAACCTTTACCTGAACCCATTCGAGTTTCTGCAGGCTTTGCAGTAACAGGCTTGTCAGGGAAAATTTTGATCCATACTTTACCGAATCTTTTGCAGTAACGAGTCATAGCAACACGGGCAGCTTCGATCTGGTTTGAAGTAATCCATGCAGGCTCTGTAGCCTGAAGACCGAAATCACCGTAAGTAACCTTGTTACCACGAAGAGCCTTACCTGTCATACGACCTCTGTGTACTCTTCTGTACTTAACTCTCTTTGGTAATAACATTACTTTCTGCCTCCTTCTCTGCGTGGCTTTCTTGACTTAACTTCGTTTAAAACCTCGCCCTTGTAAAGCCATACCTTAACGCCAATCTTACCGTAAGTAGTGTTAGCCTCGGCAAAGCCGTAGTCGATGTCAGCACGAAGTGTCTGAAGCGGAATAGTACCCTCGTGGTACTGCTCTGAACGAGCGATTTCAGCGCCGCCAAGACGACCTGAACACATAATTTTAATACCCTTAGCGCCACGACGCATTGCGTTACCGATTGACTGCTTCATAGCACGACGGAATGAAATTCTCTTTTCGAGCTGCTGAGCAACATTTTCAGCAACAAGCTGAGCGTCAAGCTCAGGAGCTTTAACTTCTACTATATTGATAGCAACAGGCTTCTTAAGCATAGCTTCGCACTGAGCCTTGAGCTTCTCAATCTCTGCGCCGCCCTTACCGATAACAAGGCCCGGCTTAGCACAGTGAATGCTAATCTTAACCTTTTTGCCGTCACGCTCAATTTCAATTTTTGCGATACCGAAGTTGTAGAGCTGAGCCTTGAGTGTTTTACGGAGGTTATAGTCCTCAACGAGTGTTGCACCAAAGTTCTTCTTGTCTGCAAACCAACGGGAATCCCAATCTTTAATTACACCGACACGCAAACCGTGCGGATTAACTTTCTGACCCATATTTAAACCTCCCCTTAGTCTTCTTTTTCCTTGAGGACAAGGCTGATGTGAGATGTTCTCTTGTTAATTCTGAACGCTCTGCCCTGTGCTCTCGGACGAATTCTTTTAAGGATGGGGCCTGCTGTTGCGTTGCATTCAGCAACATACAGTCTTGATACATCCATATCATGATTATTCTCAGCGTTAGCCATAGCTGAATTGAGCAACTTTAAAAGTGGCTCGCTAGCGGCCTTAGGAGTGTGCTTGAGAACAGCTTCCGCATATTTAGCGTCTTTACCTCTGATAAGGTCAAGAACAACGCCTACCTTGCGGGGTGAGATACGAACAAATTTTGCAATTGCTTTAGCTTCCATCTGCAATACTCTCCTTCCGCTTACTTAGATGTCTTAGATCCTGCGTGTCCCTTAAATGTTCTGGTAGGAGCAAACTCACCGAGCTTGTGACCAACCATATCTTCTGTAACATATACAGGAACATGCTTACGACCGTCGTGAACTGCGAATGTGTGACCAACGAATTCAGGGAAAATTGTTGAGCTTCTTGACCAAGTCTTAAGAATTCTCTTTTCACCCTTTTCGTTCATCTCCTGAACCCTTTTGAGCAATACAGGCTGTACAAAAGGGCCTTTTTTAGTACTTCTACTCATAATTTAAGCTCCTTTCTCTGCCTTACTTACCGTTTCTTCTGCGAACGATAAGCTTGTCGCTGCTCTTGTTGTTCTTACGAGTCTTGTAACCGAGTGCAGGCTTACCCCAAGGAGTAACAGGTCCCGGACGACCAACAGGAGATTTACCTTCACCACCGCCGTGCGGGTGATCGTTAGGGTTCATTACAGAACCACGAACTGTAGGTCTCCAACCCATATTTCTCTTACGACCGGCTTTACCGATCTTTACATTCTCGTGATCAACGTTACCTACCTGGCCGATTGTAGCCATGCAGCTTTCAGGAACATTTCTGAGCTCGCCTGAAGGAAGTCTTAAAAGTGCAAGACCGTTTTCCTTAGCCATGAGCTGTGCCATATTACCTGCTGAACGAGCAAGCTGAGCACCTCTGCCCGGATAAAGCTCAACATTATGAATGAATGTACCTACAGGAATAGCAGTAAGAGGTAATGCGTTACCCGGCTTAATATCTGCGTTCTCACCTGCTGTAACTTTGTCGCCTACCTTAAGTCCTTCCGGAGCAATAATGTAAGCTTTATCGCCGTCAGTATACTCGATAAGAGCGATGAATGCTGAACGGTTTGGATCGTACTCAAGTGTCTTAACTGTGCCTTCTACATCAAATTTCTGACGCTTGAAATCAATGATACGATATTTTCTACGGTTACCGCCGCCTCTGTGACGAACAGTAATTCTGCCGTAGCTGTTACGACCTGACTTTTTGTTTAAAGGAGCGAGTAAGCTCTTTTCAGGTGCAACCTTTGAAAGAACAGAAAAATCTGTTACCGACATATTTCTTCTGGAGTTAATGGTCGGCTTAAATACTTTAATTGCCATTTGGTTTCACTCTCCTCATGATGGCTTTGCGGGAAAATGGCTCTTTCCCATACATTCTGCCTGAATAATTTTTCAGGCTTACATCATGCCTTCAAAAAATTCGATAGGCTTGCTGTTTTCCTTAAGTGTTATGATTGCTTTCTTCCAGCTCTTTGAGTAACCGCCGTTGTTTCTGCCCTGACGGCGGAACTTACCACGAACGCTTACTGTATTAACCTTAGCAACCTCAACCTTGAAAAGCTCTTCGCAAGCTTTTGCGATTTCAATTTTATTAGCCGATTTAGCAACTTCAAAGGTATATACCTTGTTTAAAACACCTGACATACTCTTCTCTGTAATAATCGGACGAATTACGATATCCTGAGCAATCATGCATATACCTCCTCAATCTTGCTTACAGCATCCTTTGCGATTACGAGTGTGCCTGCATTAAGAATATCGTAAACATTAAGTGTGTTTACCTGTGCAGTCTTAACACCCGGAATGTTAGATGCTGACTTAACGATCATGCTGTTATTCTCAGGAAGAACGATGAGAGCTTTCTTCTCTGCACCGATAGCCTCGAGCATAGCAGCGATTTTCTTTGTTTTGTACTCTGTCATTGCGATTGAATCAACAATGATGATTCCCTTATCCACAGCCTTAGCTGAGAAAGCTGACTTCATAGCAAGTCTTCTTACTTTCTTGTTTACAGTAAATCTGTAGCTTCTTGGCTTTGGAGCAAATACAATACCACCGTGTGTCCACTGTGGCGAACGAGTTGAACCCTGTCTTGCACGGCCTGTACCCTTCTGTCTCCATGGCTTTCTGCCGCCACCTGAAACTTCAGCTCTTGTAAGAGCAGACTGTGTGCCGTGACGCTGGTTAGCAAGATAGTTTACAACCATCTGATGCATAACTGCTGTGTTTGGCTCAATACCGAATACGGACTCGCTAAGGTCGATAGAACCAACCTGCTTGCCTTCCATATCTACTACTGCAAAATTAGGCATTTATAATCCCCCTTCCTTAAGCCTTTACGGAATCTTTGATTACAACGATTCCCTTATTTGGGCCTGGAACAGCACCCTTGATAGCGATAAGGTTGTTTTCAACATCAACCTTAACAACTGTGAGGTTCTGTACTGTTACCTGCTCAGCGCCGAGATGGCCTGCCATTCTCTTGCCCTTCCATACTCTTGAAGGAGATGAACAAGCGCCGATTGAACCGCCGTGACGAACGCAAGGACCTGTACCGTGAGTTTCCTTAAGACGCTGGAAGTTCCAACGCTTAATTACGCCGGCTGTACCCTTACCTTTGCTCTTGCCGGTAACATCGATCTTGTCACCAGGGGTGAATACGTCTGCCTTTACGAGATCGCCTACATTGTAAGCGTCTGTGTCAGCAAAACGGAATTCTTTAAGAGTTTTCTTTGGTGCTACACCGTTCTTGTCAAAAAAGCCCTTCATTGGCTTTGTAACCTTGTGTGGCTTTAAATCGCCATAGCCAAGCTGAACTGATGCGTAGCCGTCGTTTTCAACTGTCTTCTTAGCTGTAACCACACATGGGCCTGCTTCGATAACAGTTACGGGAACGAACACTCCCTTTTCATCGAAAATCTGTGTCATACCGATTTTCTTACCGATGATTGCTTTCTGCATAAAATGTATCCTCCTTGTTAGGTTATTGGTTGGTTTTCACCAACTTGACCCTGTCTGCTTGTAGGTTGGTACGGATTATAACTTAATCTCGATATCAACGCCGGCAGGGAGCTCTAAGCTCATAAGAGCTTCGACTGTCTTGTTTGACGGTCTTAAGATGTCGATAAGACGCTTGTGAGTTCTCATCTCAAACTGCTCACGGCTGTCCTTATACTTATGAACAGCACGAAGAATTGTAACAACCTGCTTCTCTGTTGGAAGCGGTACAGGACCTGAAACTCTTGCGCCTGTACGCTTTGCTGTTGCAACGATTCTCTCAGCTGACTGATCAACGAGCTGATGATCGTAACCCTTTAATCTTATTCTAATCTTTTCCTTGACTGCCATTATCGTCGCCTCCTTAAAAATTTTGCCGAACCGTTTTTGCGGTTCTTCGTTAGTTGGCGGGCGTTCGCTTTAGAACTTTTTTAATAACACAGCCGGGTGTTTCACCACCCTGCATTAAAAAACCCGTTTAACTATTCAGTTAACCGGGACGTTCTGAAAGCTTCTTGAGCATAGCTATAGACACAGCAACCCCTATGTCAAAGTATGTTCAGTGTTTCATTGTAAATCGCCCGGTTTAAAATCGGACATACTCCACGGAAAAACCGACCTGTTTCAGCCGCAACCTCCCGCTTCATCGCATATCTATATTGCAGTCACGCAAGCATTATTATACAATATGTTCCCCTATTTTGCAAGCTTTTAGCAAATATAGCGTTATAGAACTTTCGAGAAATTTTAAATATATTTTTGTGCAATTTGACATTATTGTCAAATCAGCGCTAAACATATATAATTATACTCATACAAAGTTTTGGAGTTGATTTTTGTGAAACACATTTATTACGGCGACGGCAAGGGCAAAACCACAGCTGCAATAGGTCTTGCGGTCAGAGCGGCAGGCAGTAAAATGAAAGTGCTGTTTGTACAATTCTTAAAAACAGAATTTTCGGGAGAAAGGCATATACTGAGCCATACCGAAAATGTTACTCTTACATTCTGCCCGCTTGAGCTTAAATTTACTTTTGAAATGGACGATAAAGAAAAGGCACAGGCTGCAAAAATATTTAAAGGTATTTTCGACAACGCCGTTACAACCGCTCTTACCGAAAAGTATGATATGGTTGTGCTTGACGAGGTGTTTGAGGCAATCAATGCCCATATGCTTTCCGAGAGCGAGGTTTACGAATTTATAACAAACGCACCGTCAAGTATGGAAATAGTTATGACAGGACACAATCCGCCAAAGAAATTTATGGACTGCGCCGATTATATTACGGAATTTAAGAAAATCAAGCATCCCTATGACAAAGGCATTACAGGCAGAATAGGAATTGAGTTTTAACGGACAGCTTCGGCTGTCTGTTTTTCTTTATATAATGTAACACTTTATCTTCATTATCATACTATATACCGAGGGACAAGTAAAGTTTCTCGCAAAATAAATGAAGTAAAAAATAAAAAAGCAAATAAAATTTAAGATGATAATTTTACGGATTTCACCAAAAAGGCAAGGAGGTGAAAATATGGCAATTATCACAAACTCCGCTTCACTTACCTTTAATAATGAACGCACTGCAAGTTCAAACGAAGTCGATACAGAAGTTCGTGAGTCGCAATCCGTCGCTATTGTAAAAGACGCTCTGCTCACAAACTATGTACCGGGAGAGCCTGTAGGTTATGTTATAACAGTAACAAACACAGGAACAGGCAATCTTACCGACATTACAGTGTCTGATAACCTCGGAAGTGAAACCACCGCCAAACTGCTTAGCTATGTTGATAAATCAATAGTTGCTCGCCAAGGGGCAACAGCGCTTTCGCCAAGTGTTACAAGAACCGCCGATTCTCTCGTGATTTCAAATCTCGGCACACTTGCGGCAGGACAGTCGATTACAATAGCACTGTCACTTCTTCCTTCTGCCGCACAGGCTAACGAAATCACAAATACAGCTACGGTAACGGCAACCACTCCTCTTGCCACAACAGTTACCGCATCTGATACAGCAACAATAACACCCGCACAGCAGGAACTTGTAACCTTGCTTAAGGCCGCTCCGTCAACCGTTGCTTCGGGAGGAGTGCTTCCTTACACTCTGATAGCTCAAAACGAAGGTACGGTTGCCGCAGAAAATATTGTATTTACCGACACTCTGCCTACAGGCTATACAGTAACGGGAATTGAGCTTACCGTAAACGGTCAGCCTACAATTATTTACACCGCAGACCAATGGACGCAGGTTGGCAATACCCTCACCTTCCCTACAGGCACAGCCGAACCTGTTACAATCCCGGCAGGTTCATTCGCAACAGCAATTATTACAGGTACAGCACCGACAGTTTAAAATTAAGCATATTAAAAAGCGGTGACATTCACAAGATGTCACCGCTTAACTTTATCGGTTCTTTATTAAAAACGGAAATTACAATCAAAAGAAAGTTCGGCATTTATTTTATATTTTTATCCGCCGTACAAAGCATTTGCTATTGTTTCAAAAATCAGCACTGCATATGCAACAACAGTTACAGGAGCCGAAAAGTACACACCGAGTTTTTTACCGAGCGACATATTATATCTTCCTTTATATAAAGGAAAGCGGCCACGGTGTTTTACAAGCTCAATTATAGAAAGAACTATTGCCGCAATAATTATTCCAAACACAGCAAGTTCCATAAGGCCTATAAACATAATCTGTCCGTAATGGTTCATAATGTATTCTCTATTTGCGTCCTTAAGTATATCGGTATCAAGTCCGTTCATACAAAGCTGTTGAAGCGCCCCTATTGAATTAATAACAAAATGCACTATCATTGACGGAATTATTGAGCGTGTTTTAGCATAGAGTGCGCAGGCAATAATTCCCATACCCGCTGCATAAACAGTCTGAACACAGTTTGTATGCCACAGTCCGAAAGCCGCACCGGACACAATGATTGCAAACCACTGTCCCATCGGCTCATTATTTCTGTAAATACTTCCTCTGAATAAAAGCTCTTCAAAGAAAGGAGCGAACAAAGGCAAAGCCACAACCGTTGCAATTACTCCGAAAGGCGAATCACCGAATGAAATATCCGATGTATTTAGCTTTATTCCGAACGACTCAAGGATTGCACTTATAATAGATGACGAAACAGCAATCAAATATGTCAGACCGATTGCTATTATTACATACTTACACACCCAACCGGCAGGCTTTGCAGGTTTTACAAAACAAGTTTTCAGCGAAAGCCTTACCCGTTTGCCCCGCAGTTCAGAGAAAATCAGGAGAATAAGCGGCATTACAACAAGGTATATAACGCAGTAGCTAATAAGCATTTTAAAGCCGTAGTCATCGTAAAGTGCCGTGCCTTTAAGCAGGTCAAATATAAAATATACAAAGTACGAGCTCACCTGCGATAAAATCACAAAACACAAAAGCGGCAGAGAGCTGTAATTTGACAGCGTGCGTATCTCTCGGTTAATAAGTTTGTTGTTCATTTAGTTATCCTTTCATTCTGTAACTGTTACATTAAAGTTTCCGCAAATATTTTTAAACGGATGTTTTCCTAAGCGAAGATAATTAAGGTTTATCAAAATACTTTTATAATTACCCGACAATGAATTATGCTAAACCATAATTTACTCCAACTATCGAAAAAGAATCTTTTAAACAAGCCTCCCTCATAAGAGGAAGGCTACGCATAAATTTATTTTTTCTTTGCTATAATACACAACCAGTGTTTCTCGCTGTTATAATGACTTTCTATATCGGAAAATCCCGATTTTTCCAAAGCGTCACGAATTTGTTTTTCGTCATAAATACTCATACCGTCAACCACTTTAGTCCATTTCTCGTCTTTTTCGTTCGTGCCGTCACATTCGTTGCATATCATAAATATTCCGTTCGGCTTAACAACACGGTTCACTTCTTTAAAGCAGTCCTCTAAGCCCGGCCAAAAGTAAATAGTTTCAAAAGCGGATACGCAATCGAACGAAGAATCGGGAAAAGGCATATCCGCAACATTTCCTTGCAATACTTTACATTTTTTCTGATTGATTGCGTCTTCGTTTACTCTTTTAGATTCTTCCACGCTTATTTCCGAATAATCAAGACCGGTTACATAACTGTTTTTGCTCTTTTTAAGCCATGCGGCTATGTTTGCTCCGCCGCCGCATCCGGCGTCCAAAATGTTCAGATTATCTTTTACGGAAAGATTTGAAAAGCCCCAATTTGCTAACTGACGGTGTCCGTTATTCATAAACTTAACCATCAATTTTCCGCCAAAGCCGTCAGGCTTGCAAGTATTTTGAAAAAAGCTCATATAAATAACATCCTTTCATATTTCGTTAATATGTCTTTGCTTTCAATCCCTTTTACAAATTCATATTATTATTGAAACACAAGTTTAATTATTATAGTTTTTATCGTAATACTTAAACTTACTTCTTAGCTCTTTTTACCGCTCCGAGTTTTTCGCTTCTGAAATCAACCAAAAGTCCCAAAGCAATAGCCACTACAATCAAAATGCCAAATTCGGGGAGCATATACAAACCGTTGTATATAAGCGAATACAGCCAAACAGGCATACCGTCCGCAAAACCTGCCCACACGGTAATACCGCTTAAGAAATGGCACAAAAATCTCAACACGCTTGCAAGCAATGCGCCCAAAGCAAGTCCGACTGCCTGATTTTTAATACCTCTGAAAACTCCGCCCAGACCGATTACGCCAAAGGCAATAAGGTAGTCGAAGAAGAGAATCATAAGAGCTGCCTGCCAAGAAGTTGCATACGCAAAGTTTGACATACCGAAAAGCATCTGAATAAGTCCGTAGACAACACCTGTCAGACAACCTACCAACGGCTTGTAACGATAACCGATAATTAAAATCGGCAGCATACTGCAAATCGTAATACTTCCGCCGTACGGGAACTCGATTTTTATCAGGCTCAATACAGTTGCAAGCGCAACCATAACCGCACATTCGCAGAGCATAATCACATTTTTATTTATTCCTGTTTTCTTCATTCTACCCTACTTTTCTTTATTATGTGTATAAAAATTATTTTGCGATTTTAAGCGAAATATCAAATGCCTTTACAGAGTGGGTAAGCGCACCCATTGAAATAATGTCAACGCCTGTTTCGGCAATTTCTCTTAAAGTTTCGTCTGTAATACCGCCGCTTGCCTCAAGCAACGCTTTGCCGTTTGTAATCTCAACAGCCTCTTTCATAAGAGCAGGGCTCATATTGTCAAGCATAATTACATCAACATCAGCCTCAAGCGCCTGTCTTAACTCGTCAAGGTTTCTTACCTCAAGTTCAATCTTTGTCATATGGCCGAGCTTTGTTTTGAGCTTGGCAACAGCATTTGCAATGCCGCCGCCTGCATCAATGTGATTGTCCTTAAGCATAGCAGCGTCCGAAAGGTTGTAACGATGATTTCTGCCGCCGCCTACTGTAACAGCGTACTTCTGCAAAGCACGAAGTCCCGGAAGAGTTTTTCTTGTATCTGCAATAGATGCGTTGGTACCCTTTACGATTTCAACCGCATTGTGCGTTGCGGTAGCAATACCGCTCATATGCTGAATAAGGTTAAGCGCTGTACGCTCGCCTTTTAAGATTGTACGGGTTTTGCCGTGAATTTCCGCAATAATATCGCCCTTCTTGAGCACATCGCCGTCTTTTTTATAAACCTTAGCCTCAAAACCTGTCGGCTGTAAAATTTCAAAAACACGAAGTGCAATCTCAATACCGCAGAGTACGCCGTCGCTCTTTGCAAGGAATTTAGCGGTATCTTCCTGTTCCTCGTCAATGAGATAGTCGGTTGTGGTATCAAGGTAGTTAATATCCTCAAGCAAAGCTGTCTTTATAATATTATCTGCATAAATACTGTTGATTAGCATTATTTTATGCCCTCCTTAAATTCTTCAAGAATAATACTTGCAACAATTGCAATACTTCTTGCCTCTACATAGTCAGATGTAACAGCAAAATCGTCCGATACAAGTTCGGAAAGAATCTGCTCAACCTTGTTGTAGCTTTCCTCCGCTTTCTCGGGCTTTGGAAGTACAAAATATGTATCCTGCAAAATTTCTCTTATCTGTGAACGGTAGCCGTGCGGTAACGCCTTGCCCTCAATCGGCTTTTTAAGGGGTTGTCTGCCGAGCGGTTTGCGCTCTTTTCTGAGTCTTTCCGTCATTACATTTGCGGCAGTTCTTGAGAACACAAGCGCCTCAAGCAATGAGTTACTTGCAAGACGGTTAGCGCCGTGCACACCTGTATGCGAACATTCGCCGGCCGCAAAAAGACCCTCAATAGAAGTTTCCGAGTTGGTATCAACATCAATACCGCCCATAAGGTAGTGCTGACATGGGAATACGGGAATCTTGTCGACCGTAATGTCAACACCCTCTTCAAGACAGCGCTCGTAAATCATAGGGAATCTGTTTTTAACAAATTCGGCAGGCTTGTGTGTAATATCAAGATAGAACTTCTCGCTGTGAGTTTTGATAGACTCTCTGATAACGGCATTAGACACAACATCTCTCGGAGCAAGCTCGCCTCTGCTGTCATAATCCGAGGCAAATCGTCTGCCCTCGCAGTTAAGCAGAACAGCACCCTCGCCACGAACAGCCTCACTTATCAAAAATCTTTCTCTGTCCTTTTCAGCCGCAAAAGCAGTCGGGTGGAACTGAATTCTTGAAAGGTGCTTGATTTTTGCACCCATCATATATGCAAATGCAATGCCGTCACCTGTAGCAATAGCCGAGTTTGTGGTGTATTTATAAACTCTGCCTATACCGCCTGTGGCAAGCAGACAGAAGTTACAGCCGTAGGTCTTGCTTTCACCGTCCTTAACAACACTTACATAAAAGCCGTTAAGCACCTTATCAATCGCATACACAAGGCAGTTGTCAAGGATTGTAATATTTTTGCGTGTCTTAACTACCTCAATAAGTGCGTCAACAATCGCCTTACCCGTTGAATCCTTATGATGCACAATTCTGTGTCTGCTGTGACCCGCCTCAAGGGTTTTGCACATTGTGCCGTCCTCGTTAAGGTCAAAGTCAACACCAAGCTCCTTGATGTTCAGTACATCAGACGGGCCCTCCGTAACAAGTTTTTCTACCGCATCAAGAGTATTCTTGTATTTACCTGCAATAAGTGTATCGGTAATATGCAGCTTGTAACTGTCGTGAACAGTATCAAGCACTGCTGCCACACCGCCCTGTGCCAACGAGGAGTTGGAAAGCGTAAGCTCTTTTTTTGAAACGAGCAAAGCGTTAATATCCTCCGGCAGATTGAGTGCCGCATAAAGTCCGGCAGCACCTGTACCTACAATTATTACATCAAATTTTTTATCCATTTGTAAAACCCCGATTATATAAATTTAATTTGCAAATAATTAATAGTAAAAATGTTGTTTACAAATTTATACCGATATATTATACTACTTATTAAAGGAATAGTAAATAAAATGTAAACAAAATCTTTTATTTTCTGACAAAAACGGAGAAATTATGGAAATGATAAGTAACGAAGAAAAAATTACGCAGGCTGTACTTGTCAGCGTTGACACAGGCGACTATGACGCAGAGGCTTCTCTTGCCGAACTTAAAGAGCTTGTAAAAAGTGCGGGTGCAGAACCTGTATTTACAGTCACGCAAAATCTAAAGCGCCCCGAAACAGGCACTTATGTGGGCACAGGCAAATTGCAGGAAATTGCGGATATTTGCAAACAACAGGAAATCGACTTGCTCGTGTTTGACTGCGAGCTTTCCCCTACTCAAATACGAAATATAGAGGCAGAAACCGACACACGAACCATTGACCGCACAATGCTTATTCTCGATATATTTGCTCTCCGTGCAAGGTCAAAAGAGGGCAAACTGCAGGTAGAACTTGCACAGCTAAAGTACCTGATGCCCCGACTTACAGGTAAGGGCGTGGCAATGTCACGACTTGGCGGCGGCATAGGCACAAGAGGCCCGGGCGAAACAAAGCTTGAAACCGACCGCCGACACATCAGCAGAAGAATGGAAACTCTGAAATCCGAACTTGCCGAAGTGGAGCAGCACCGCTCAATGTTGAGAAAACGCAGAGAAAAAGACGGAGTAATCACCTGTGCAATTGTCGGTTACACAAACGCAGGAAAATCCACCCTTATGAATTATCTTACCGATGCGGGTGTGCTTGCTCAGGACAAACTTTTTGCAACTCTTGACCCTACATCAAGGGCGCTCAAACTGCCGAGCGGCGTTACGGTTATGATGATTGACACGGTAGGACTTGTACGCAGACTTCCGCACCACCTTGTTGAGGCTTTCCGCTCAACTCTTGAAGAGGCGGCTCTGTCAGACATTATTTTAAATGTATGCGATGCCTCGAGCGATGAGGCAAGAGTGCATATGCAGGTTACAACCGACCTTTTAAATTCACTCGGCTGTGGCGACACTCCTATCATTACCGTGCTCAACAAATGCGACCTTTTGGAAGAAGAGAGTTTTCCGCAGGAGATAGGCTCATATGTCAAGATAAGCGCCAAAAACGGCACAGGCATTGACGACCTTTTAAAAGCTGTTGACGATAACCTCCCCGTAAGAGTAAAGAGAGTTTCTCTGCTTATTCCTTTTTCCGATGCCGGACTTGTGGCAGAAATCCGTAAAAACGCAACCCTGATTAGCGAAGAATATGTTGCAGAGGGAATTAAGGTTGAGGCAATCCTTGACGAAAAGCTGTATTCTAAATCAGAAAAATATATTGTTGATTAATATTTATTGAAAAAACAACCGCCGTTTGCTATAATATGTATATAAACATATCAGCAAGCGGCATATAACATTAATAGGAGAAATTATGTCTTTTTTTGAAACAATCACTCCGTGGGACGCATCGGTTTTGCAGGCAATACAAGGCATAAAATGTGATTTTCTTGATACATTTATGGCTGTAATGAGCTTTCTCGGTGAAAAAGGTCTTATCTGGATTATACTCGGACTTACGCTCTGCCTTTTCAAAAAGACAAGGGCAACGGGAGTTATAATGCTTTGCGCAATGACTTTGGGATTGCTGCTCGGTGAGTTTGGCATAAAAAATATTATCTGCCGCCCCCGTCCGTTTGTAACCTACGACTTTACCGTAAACGGGCATATTCCGTCGGGCTACAGTTTTCCGTCGGGACACACAACCTCGTCGTTTGCAGCTGCAACGGTAATTATCATACGCAAAGAAAAGTTCGCCGTTTTTACGGCTGTACTCGCTTTTCTCATTGCGTTTTCAAGGCTTTACAACTGTGTACACTATCCTACAGATGTAATCTGCGGTGCTGTACTCGGTATTGCGCTTGCAATAATAACTTGTCTTATATTTAAAAATTTCGGCTGGGATAACCGTCTTAACAAAAAGATTATTCGTAAAAAAGGTGATGTAAAATGACCGAACACAGATATTTAGGCAAAACTTCAAAAGACTACTTTGTAATAAAGGGCATCAATGTATTTAACGAAAGATGGTGCGGCACGGGCAACTGCGTTACCGTCACCTCTCCGCTTGACAAAAAGAACTATGTTTTTTCGGAATACACAAGCGACGGTGTAAAATTTATTGCAGGTAAAGACGCTCACGGATATTGGCTGTTTTTTGCAGCATAATTTGATTTTAAACCGAAAGGAAATAATACATAATGAATGAAAAAATGCTCATAAAAAATCTTTATGACCTCGACAAAACAATTGCAAAACCACTTCTTGAAAAACTCGACTATCCTTGGGAGGCACTTCCTAAAATCAAAGATTTTATAATCGAGCTCGGCAAAACTCTTGACCCCGAAATCTACGAACAGCGTGGCGAAAATATATGGGTTGCAAAAAGTGCGACTGTTTATCCGTCCGCACATCTCGGCGGCCCTCTCATCATCTGTGAGGATGCAGAGGTAAGACACTGCGCTTTCATCAGGGGCTGCGCAATCGTCGGCAAAGGCGCAGTTGTAGGCAACTCAACAGAGCTTAAGAACTCTATCCTCTTTGACGGTGTTCAGGTTCCGCACTACAACTACATCGGCGACAGTATCTTGGGCTATAAGTCGCACACAGGCGCAGGTACAATTACCTCTAACCTCAAGAGCGACAAGTCGCTTGTTACCGTTAATTGCGATAACGAAAAGATAGAAACCGGCGTTAAAAAATTCGGCGCAATGCTCGGTGATCATGTTGAGGTAGGCTGTAACAGTGTACTCAACCCCGGTTCGGTAATCGGCAGAAACACAAACATCTATCCGCTTTCATTTGTAAGAGGTTATGTAGAGGCTAACAGCATTTACAAGCGCCTCGGTGAAATTGCAGATAAAATCTGATAACTAAAAATTCTTACTTAAGCAGTCGCCGAGCCGACTGCTTATTTTATATTTTAATTCCGACATTTTTTACCGTTTGTGTTGTTCTGTTTACAAAAAATTTCCTTTATAATTAAATCATCAAATAAAGGAGGTTCTATTATGAACACATTATATGATTAAAAATAATATAATTCAATATGTTATGATTTCGGAAAATAACAACACTGCACTTGGTTTACAAGCAAAAACAAACACTTCCTTAGCAAAAACGAATTTTTTGCTAAAGGGTCATATATTTTTATTGATTTAAGCTGTTTGATTATAAAACTCTCAATGTAATTTTATATCTTCAAAGCAAAAGCCCGACCTTAGTTTTATGCTAAAGTCGGGCAAAATTTTACTTTCTTCTTTTAACAAACGGAACAGGAGTTTTATCGTACTCATCAAGTCTGTTGCCGTAGAGATAATAATTTGTTTCCTTTGTAATAACAGGTGCGAGCACCACCATTGCAAATATATTCGGCAATGTCATAAAAGCGTTAAAAATATCTGACATTGTCCATACAATATCAAGAGATGTAATCGGAGCAATAAGAAGAATAACTATAAACAGCACCTTGTAAGGGATAATTCCATTTGGGCCGAAAAGATAATCAACACAGCTCTCTGCGTAGTAACTCCAACCAAGAATTGTTGAAAATGCAAACAATACGATACCGACAACAAGAATCGGTGTGCCTATGTACGGAATCTGTGCAAATGCGGCAGATGTAAGTTCGCCGCCCTCAACCGAAGCTGTATCAATGTTCGGGTTCTTAATACATGAACTTACAATTACAAGACCTGTCATAAGACATACAACAACAGTATCCCAAAATGTACCTGTCGATGAAATAAGCGCCTGACGAACCGAGTTTCTTGACTGGGCTGCAGATGCAACAATCGGAGCAGAACCCATACCTGATTCGTTGCTGAAAAGACCTCTTGCAACACCGTAACGAGCCGCAAGCATAATGCCTGTACCCGCAAGTCCGCCGCCTAATGCCTTAAAGCTGAAAGCCGACTCGCAAATAAGTGTAACTGTCTGCCAAAGCACATCAAAGTTAATTGATAAAATAATGATACAACCGATAACATAGAGTATTGCCATAAGAGGTACGAGTTTTTCGCATACTCTTGAAATAGACTTAATACCGCCGAAAATAACAAGAGCAACGCAGATTGCAATTACAACACCCGAAATAAGCGCAACAGTCGAAATATCCATTCCGAAGAAGTGGAGCATATATGTTTTGTCAGGATTAAAGGTTGTATCCATAATCTTTGCAATCGCATTTGTTTGAACACCGCAGCCAACACCGAATGAAGCAAACAACGCAAATACCGCAAACAATACGGCTACCCACTTAAAGTTAATTCCTGTTTTCTTTGATACGCCGTTTTCAATTGCATACATTGCGCCGCCGCGCATTTTACCGTCTCGAGTTTTTACACGGTATTTCACCGCAATAAGCGACTCCGCATACTTTGTGGCAATACCAAACACGCCTGAAATCCAGCACCACAGCACCGCACCTGCACCGCCAAGCGCAATAGCCGTACCTACGCCGATAATATTACCTGTACCTATTGTAGAGGCAAGTGCTGTAGTAAGCGCCTGAAACGGGCTGATGTCGCCGTCTGAATCAGGGTCTTTTGTAACAGAAAGCTTAATCGCTTTAAATGTTTTGCGCTGAACAAACTTTGTTCTGACGGTCATATAAATGTGTGCGCCAAGCAAAATTACTATCATTGGCACGCCCCATAAAATGTTGTCAAACTTTGTAAAAAAGTCATTCAGCATTTGTAGAAAATCCATCGAGTTCAATCCCTTCTTCTTTTTTGCTCAATTGCTCAAGGTTACTGTATATTACAATCCTCAAGCTCCCTCAAAATCCTTTTCACATCACTTAGTCCGTCTGCAACACCGTGCAAAAGCGGAATTATATCATTACTCGGCTTGTCAAGGTCAGGCACCATTACTGTTACACAGCCTGCCGAGCTTGCCGATTTAATGCCGTTTGGGGAATCCTCAAGCGCAACGCAATTTTGCGGAGAAAGTCCGAGCATTTCCGCCGCCTTGAGGTAGATGTCGGGTGCAGGCTTGCCAACGCTTACCATTGATGCACTCACCGTAACATCAAAATATTTATACAAATCATGTGCCTTAAGGTATCTCTCTGCCCTCTGCGGAGGAGTTGCCGTTGCAAGAGCGACTTTATAGCCGTTTTCTTTCAGAAAAGAAAGCAATTCTTTTGCGCCGCTCTTAACTTCAATACCGTTTTTCTCAACATAGTTGTCCATAAGCTCAACTCTTTTTGAGCGCACAGCCTCATAATCGAAACCGTCGCCGAATATTCCCTTGAGCTTAGCCGAGGCAAGCGGTCGAGCCATACTCCTTATTGACAAAGCGTGTTTTTCTTCCATAGGAAATCCGTAAAATCTTCCTGCCTCACACCAAAAGCGAACATAAAGTTTTTCGGAGTCGAGAATAACTCCGTCCATATCAGATATTACACCTTGAATTTTCACCGCTCACACCTCTTTTTTACCTGCATATTAGATATAAATATACCTGCGCAAATCAATACTACCGATACAATTGTTTCTATGCCAAACACACTTTCGCCCAGCATAATGCCGGAAAGCAGAGTGCCGAACACAGGCACAAGCAAATTGAAAACGCAAATTCTGCTTGCAGGGTGATGTTTTAGCAAAGCCGTCCAGATTGCGAATGCGGCGGCAGATACAAAAGCAAGCCACAAAAGCACAAGCAATGCTTTTATGCTTGAAAAATCAAGTTTTCCGCCTGTAACAAAACCCGCAATTAAAAGCAGTATTCCGCCGAACAGCAATTGAAATCCCGTTACCGAAATCGGTTCTCGGTCACGGACTATTCCCTTAGAAATAAAATTACCCGCGGCCGCCGACAAAGTTGACATCAATATCATAAAATCGCCGAACAGCGTGTCAACAGTCACACCGCCGCCGCTGTTTACACACAAAACTCCGCAAAAGCCGAGCACGCAACCGATTATTTTACAAATGTTCAGTTTGTCCGACTTAAAAAACAGCGGAGCAAAAAGCACGGTAAAAAAAGTTGCACAGGCGGTTATAACCGAGGTGTTGGCACCGCTTGTAAATCCTATGCCGATATATGTAAAAATATACTGCCCGAAAGTCTGCACCGAACCGAGCAGCATAACAGGCATAATGCCGTTTTTCTCAATTTTAGGCAAGTGCTTGTTCTTGACTAAAAAAATGAAAATCACCATTATTCCTGCAAGGGTAAACCTTGCACCTGCAAAAAGCAGCTTTGAGCCTATGTCGTTTCCCTCTATGCCAAACTGTGCATAGCCTACTTTTATAAAAGGAAACGCAGTACCCCAAAGCAAAGTGCAAAATATTGCAAGTGCAACGGCTGCCTTGTAATTTTTTATGCTCATCAGCTTAAATAAGGCTTTAATTCTTCAAGCATAGCTTCTTTTTTGCGAAGGCCCGTAAGTCTGAGCACTTCTTCACCGTTTTTAAAAAGGATAAGTGTAGGAATACTCATAACACCGTAGTAATCGGCAACCTGACGCTCGGTTTCCACATTAAGCTTAAAAAATTTCATCTGTGAGCCAATCTCTGTTAGAGAGCTCCTTAAAAACAGGACCCATCATTCTGCAAGGACTGCACCACTCTGCCCAAAAATCAACAAGCACAGGCACATCTGCGCCAAGAACTTCGGATTCAAATTCTTCTGCAACAATTTCTTTAACCATAGCAATACCTCCTGCTTTTATTATTATCACATATAAACTCATTATCAATAAAATAAAAAAATTTACTGCTATTTTACATTATAACAGAACATACGCCGTTTTTCAACTTTTTTTACATTTCATAAATTCAATTATATGAATAAAAAATCATTTTTGCATACTCAACCGGTAACTATAGCAATGCTGAGGCATAAAATAATCTGAAAGGATGATTTGCTATGGACAATAAATACCCGTTTGTAAACACGCCGTTGCGCTATCCATACAATGCGCTTGAGCCGTACATTGATGAAAAAACAATGATTTTGCATCACGACAGACACCTGCAAGCATATATTGACAAGTTAAATTTGCTGATGAGCGAATGCAGACAGCTTCAAAAATTGAGTTTGCAGGAAATATTAAAAAATCCCTGCCGTATTCCCGAGGAAAAACGCAGAGATGTTATAAACAATGCAGGCGGCGTATATAATCACAGATTTTATTTTAACGGTATGAGCCCCGATTGCCATGGGCTTGAGCGTGGTGCTCTGCACAGAAAAATGAGCGAAAGTTTCACAAGTTTTGAAAATTTCAAAAATGAGTTTACCGATGCGGCAATGTCTGTCTTTGGCTCGGGATATGCGTGGCTTGTATATGACGGCAAAAAACTGAAAATTACAACTACCAAAAATCAGGATACACCGCTTTGCAGAGGATTTATACCGATACTTAATATTGATGTTTGGGAACACGCATACTACCTAAAGCACTACAACGACCGCAAAGCCTATATCGAGGATTTTGTAAAAGCAGTAAATTGGGCAATGGCAGAAAAACGACTTTGCAGCCAGAAAAGTTTTTAACAATTTTGTGTGGTGAGTGTTGAAATTTTATATTTATTATAATTTGAGTAACATATTCAGAAGATTATCTTCTGAATATTGTGGATAATAAAAAGGTTCTTTAATTATGAATTAGGATAAATCGTTGTTTAGCTCACGGTTTAGTGTAATAAATTTAAAATTTAGGTCAAGACTTTGAAAAGGTTGACCAAACTTTTATAATACTTGGCAAAATTATTTTGCTAAAGCATAATTTACCCAAACTTTTGATAAAAAGCAAAAAAACCGAGTGTTGAATTAACAGCACTCGGTTTTAAATATAAATTTACTTTTTCTTCTCTTTCGGCTCAACTTCTTTTTCAAAGTTAGCGGCGTCGGAGGCATTTGCAGTATTAAATTTGTAATCCTTACCGGGGAAAATCGCATTGAGGACAATACCGGCGATTGATGCAACGGCAAGCGGTGAAAGTGTAATTGTTGCACTGCCGATTGCAAAACTTACTGTGTTGCTTGAAAGTCCGAGCGCACACACAAGGATTACAGCGGCAACAATAAGGTTACGGCTTTTTGTAAAGTCAACCTTATTTTCCACAACATTTCTTACACCGATTGCAGAAATCATACCGTAAAGTACGAATGAAATACCGCCGATAATACAGCTTGGAATTGAACCGATAATTGCAGATACAATCGGGAAGAATGATACACCTACAGCAAAGAAAGCGGCAATTCTGATTACTCGTGGGTCATAAACCTTTGTAAGTGCAAGTACGCCTGTATTTTCGCCATATGTTGTGTTTGCAGGGCCGCCAAAAAGTGAAGCAACAGTTGTTGCTAAACCGTCACCGGTAAGAGTTCTGTGAAGACCTGGATCCTGAATATAATTGTTGCCTGTTGTTGAACTGATAGCACAAATGTCACCGATATGCTCCATCATTGTGGCAAAAGCGATTGGAACAATGGCAATAATTGATGATGCGATAAGAGCGGTGTTAGAATAGTCGATACCGCCGAATACGGTTTGCTCCCAATGAATCGGAATACCGATAAGACCTTCACTGCCAAAAATATTGCCCTTAGCAATATTATCGCAAATTGTGTTTACACTTGTGAAATCGAAAATAGGCTGATAAACACCATTTGCGTCTGCACCGCCTGAGAATAACCACGGTACATTCTGAATAAGGTCAGGGTTTGCCTGCGAAATAAAGTAAAGGACAAGTCCTACACCGTAAGAAATAAGCAATCCGAGAATAATCGGAATGATTTTTGCCATTCCCTTGCCCCATATGTTAAATATAACAATTGCGGCGAGAGCAACAAAGGCAAGCAGCCAGTTAGTCGTACAGTTTGAAACGGCAGACGGAGCAAGTCCAAGACCGATAGCAATAATGATTGGACCTGTAACAACAGGAGGGAAAAATCTCATAACTTTTTCAATGTCGACAGCTTTGATAATTGCGGCAAGAATGAAATAAACTAAACCTGCACACGCTACACCGAGGCAAGCATACGGCAACATACTGTTAGGGTCATCGGGTGCAAGCGCTTTGATAGCGGCATAACCGCCAAGAAAAGCAAATGAAGAACCGAGAAAAGCAGGTACTTTAAACTTTGTTATGCAGTGAAACAACAGAGTACCGAGTCCTGCCATAAGCAAGGTAGTTGAGATGTCAAGTCCTGTGATAATCGGAACAAGAATTGTTGCGCCGAACATTGCAAACATATGTTGAATACCAAGGATTATCATCTTTGGTTTGCCAAGTTTACGGGCATCATAGATTGCGCCATTGTTTTTATCCATTTTAATTCCTCTTTCTCTTTTTTTGAGTTTTTATCCGTAAAAACCCCATTCTTTTTAATTATACTGTCTTGAAATAATAAAAGCAATATATTTTTATTATTACATAAAATAATGCATTTTAATTTGATAATTAAATAAATAATTAAAATAATGATTAATGAATAACTTATCAAACTGTTGTGATTAAATAATTTGAAAAGTTTGGTCAACTTTTTCAAAAGTGTGGGTGTGGGCAAAGCCCACAAATACTTTCCGTTTATGCAATCTAATGATAGGAAAACAGTTTGCTGTTTTGCGGCTTGAACACAACGGTGTTAGCCTTGAAAAACGAAAGCAACAAGAAAAAGGAATCATACTTTCCCACATTTTACAAATAGTCAAAACCCAAATTTACTTTTCAATAAACACAAAAAGAGCCGACTCTTGCGAATCGGCTCAATTATTTAAGAAAGTGTTATAAATTCAAAGTGAATTACTCGTTAATAGCGATAACTGCACCTGAACCTACTGTTCTACCACCCTCACGGATAGCGAAACGAAGACCTACTTCGATAGCGATTGGAGTGATAAGCTCAACATCCATCTCAACGTTATCGCCAGGCATACACATCTCTGTACCCTCTGGGAGTGAGATTGTACCTGTAACGTCAGTTGTTCTGAAGTAGAACTGTGGACGGTAGTTGTTAAAGAATGGTGTATGACGGCCACCCTCGTCCTTTGTAAGAACGTAAACCTGACCACGGAACTTTGTGTGTGGGTGAATTGTACCTGGCTTAGCAAGTACCTGACCTCTCTGGATTTCAGTTCTCTGAACACCACGGAGAAGTACACCTACGTTGTCACCAGCCTCAGCATAGTCAAGAGTCTTTCTGAACATCTCAAGACCTGTAACAACAACTTTTCTCTTCTCGTCTGTAAGACCAACGATCTCAACTTCCTCAGAAGTTCTGATCTGACCTCTTTCAACTCTACCTGTAGCAACTGTACCACGACCTGTGATTGTGAATACGTCCTCAACAGGCATAAGGAATGGCTGGTCAGCCTTACGGTCAGGAGTTGGGATAAACTCGTCAACAGCATCCATAAGCTCGTGGATGCAAGCATACTCAGGAGCATTAGGATCCTTAGAATCGCTTGTAAGTGCGAGGTAAGCTGAACCCTTGATGATTGGTGTTTCATCGCCCGGGAAGTCATACTCGTTGAGGAGGTCACGGATCTCCATCTCTACGAGCTCAAGAAGCTCAGGATCGTCAACCTGGTCTGTCTTGTTCATGAATACTACGATGTAAGGTACACCTACCTGACGAGAAAGAAGGATGTGCTCTCTTGTCTGTGGCATAGGACCGTCAGCAGCTGATACAACGAGGATAGCGCCATCCATCTGAGCAGCACCTGTGATCATGTTCTTTACATAGTCAGCATGGCCTGGGCAGTCAACGTGTGCATAGTGACGTTTTTCTGTCTCGTACTCAACGTGAGCTGTGTTAATTGTGATACCACGCTCTCTCTCTTCAGGAGCCTTATCGATGTTAGCGTAATCAACGAAGTCAGCGTCGCCTTCTAAGTTGAGAACCTTTGTAATTGCAGCTGTAAGTGTTGTTTTACCATGGTCAACGTGGCCGATTGTACCAATGTTTACATGGGGTTTATTTCTTTCGAATTTTTCTCTTGCCATTGGAAATTTCCTCCTTAAATATGGTAATTCATTGTAATTTACATTACAATAGATTTAATGCTATTGTACCAACAAATCAGCAAAAAATCAAGAGGTTTTTATAAAAAACCTAATATATTCAGCAAAAAGGATTAATTAGTCCTTCTTAGCTCTCTCGCTCATAATCTTTTCAGCAATGTTCTTCGGAACTTCTGCATAAGTATCAGGCTCCATTACATACTGACCACGGCCCTGTGTCTTAGAACGCATATCAGTAGCATAACCAAACATTTCTGAAAGCGGAACATGAGCTGTTACTCTCTGTGCACCGTTCTCTGCTTCCATGCTCTGGATCATACCACGACGAGAGTTAAGGTCGCCGATAACATCACCGAGGTATTCGTCAGGAACGATAACTGTAACCTTCATGATAGGCTCAAGGAGAACAGGATCAGCTTTTCTCATAGCCTCTTTGAATGCCATAGAACCGGCAATCTTAAATGCCATTTCTGATGAGTCAACCTCGTGGTAAGATCCATCATAAAGCTCAACCTTAACATCAACTACATTGTAACCTGCGAGTACACCGCTGAGCATTGCGCCCTGGATACCCTGGTCAACAGCAGGAATATATTCCTTAGGAATAGCGCCGCCGACAATGTTATTAACGAATTCGTAACCCTTGTCCTTGTTAGGGAATACATTAATCTTAACATGACCGTACTGACCCTTACCACCTGACTGACGAGCATACTTCTCATCAACAGAAGCCTCTTTACGGATTGTTTCTTTATAAGCAACCTGCGGAGCACCGATATTAGCCTCTACCTTAAACTCACGGAGAAGACGGTCAACGATAATCTCAAGGTGAAGCTCACCCATACCTGCGATAATTGTCTGACCTGTTTCTTCATCAGTATAAGCACGGAATGTTGGGTCTTCTTCTGCAAGCTTTGCAAGAGCAATACCCATCTTTTCCTGACCGGCTTTAGTCTTAGGCTCGATAGCTACTCTGATAACAGGCTCCGGGAACTCCATAGACTCAAGAACTACAGGATTCTTTTCGTCGCAGAGTGTGTCACCTGTTGTTGTATTCTTAAGACCAACAGCAGCAGCAATATCACCTGCATAGCAGCAGTCGATATCTTTTCTGTCGTTAGCGTGCATCTGAAGAATTCTGCCCATACGCTCGTTGTTGTCTTTTACAGAGTTGTAAACTGTATCTCCGGCCTTAACAATACCTGAGTAAACTCTGAAGAAGCAGAGCTTACCTACGAATGGGTCAGTTGCAATCTTAAATGCGAGAGCCGCAAAAGGCTCTGTATCAGAAGAATGTCTTTCAACTTCTTCGCCTGTTTCAGGGTTTGTACCCTTGATAGCAGGAACGTCGGTTGGAGCAGGCATATAATCGATAATAGCGTCAAGGAGCATCTGAACGCCCTTGTTACGGTATGAAGAACCGCAAGTTACAGGAACCATTGTATTGTCGATTGTAGCTTTTCTGATAACTTTCTTAATTTCATCTATAGAAATTTCCTCGCCGCCGAAGTATTTCTCCATAAGATCCTCGTCAAGCTCAGCAACTGACTCGATGAGTTTCTCGTGATACTCGTTAGCAAGATCCTGCATGTTCTCAGGAATTTCTTCCTCACTGTAATCTGTACCGTCTTCATTGTGGTAAATCTCGGCCTTCATAGTAACGAGGTCGATAATACCTGTGAAGTCGCTTTCGGCACCGATTGGGAGCTGAATCGGAACAGCGTTACATTTAAGTCTGTCCTTCATCATCTGTACAACATGGTAGAAGTTAGCACCCATGATGTCCATTTTATTAACGTAAACCATTCTCGGTACGCCGTAGTTGTCAGCCTGACGCCATACGGTTTCAGACTGAGGCTCAACGCCGCCCTTAGCACAAAGAACTGTTACAGAACCGTCAAGTACACGGAGTGAACGCTCAACTTCAACGGTGAAGTCAACGTGACCAGGTGTGTCGATGATGTTGATTCTGTGTTTCTTGTACTGATGCTTGCTACCGAACCAAAATGCTGTTGTTGCAGCAGAAGTGATTGTGATACCACGTTCTTTCTCCTGAACCATCCAGTCCATAGTTGAAGCACCATCGTGTGTTTCGCCGATTTTATGGTTTACGCCAGTGTAATACAGGATACGCTCTGTTGTTGTAGTTTTACCGGCATCGATGTGAGCCATGATACCGATGTTTCTTGTCTGTTCAAGTGAAACCTGTCTTGGCATAAAATCCTCCTCTAAAAATTACTCCGGTAATAAAAATTACCATCTGTAATGAGCGAAAGCCTTGTTTGCTTCAGCCATCTTATGAGTGTCTTCACGCTTTTTGAAGGCACCGCCTGTGCTGTTAGTAGCATCAAGAATTTCTCCTGCAAGTCTTTCCTTCATTGTTCTTTCATTTCTGGCTCTTGAGTAAGTTGAAATCCAACGAAGACCGAGTGTCTGTCTTCTCTCAGGACGAACCTCCATAGGAACCTGATATGTGGCACCACCTACACGGCGAGCCTTTACCTCGAGAACTGGCATTACATTTTCCATAGCCTGCTCGAAAACCTCAAGTGGGTTATTACCTGTCTTATCAGCAATGATTTCAAATGCACCGTAAACAATTTTCTGAGCAACGCCCTTTTTACCGTCATACATAATGTTATTGATAAGACGAGTTACAAGTTTTGAATTATAAAGCGGATCCGGTAATACGTCACGCTTCGCAATAGAACCTCTTCTTGGCACTTTGCTTCCCTCCTTCACAATAATTGAGATATCATAGGTACTCGAAAGCGACAAACTCCCGTATGCCAACAAGAAATCCATACATATATATAGAAATCCTGCCGCATAGCAGAACTTAAAATCAATTTAAGCCGAAGTTATGTCAATTCCTTATTTACCTGCCTTTGGACGCTTTGCGCCATACTTAGAACGGGACTGCATTCTTCCTGCAACGCCCTGTGCGTCGAGTGTACCACGAACAATGTGATAACGAACACCAGGCAAGTCCTTAACACGGCCACCACGAATAAGAACAACGCTGTGCTCCTGAAGGTTGTGACCAACACCTGGGATGTAAGAACTAACTTCGATACCGTTAGAAAGTCTTACTCTGGCAATCTTTCTGAGAGCTGAGTTAGGCTTTTTAGGTGTAGCAGTCTTTACGGCTGTGCACACACCTCTCTTCTGTGGTGAGCTCTGGTTGATAGCAACACGCTTCTTAGAGTTCCAACCCTTTAAGAGTGCAGGAGCCTTAGCTTTCTTTTCGGAAACCTCTCTGCCCTTTCTTACCAACTGGTTAAATGTAGGCATATTTTTCCTCCTTTCCAAAATATTAAGAAATTGATTAACCGCCCTGTCAAGCAGGGCCGATTGGCGAGCAAGGTGCAATTACACATTGCTCTGCAATTTAGTATTATAACTCAACAAATATCGTTTTGTCAAGCGTTTTTATCCCGATTTTACGGCATTTTTACTTGAGTTTTTCAAATTTGTGCCGCAGCAGATACTATTTTACCCCAAATTTTTCTTTATATACCGAAAAACCGCCATCCGACAAATCAGAGAGCAGTTTTATATAAAAGGTTATCAATTTTTAGCTTTGCTAAATCAGTTATTCTCAACCTTAAAGCCGTTATCCTGAGCGTATTTTTCGGCTGCTGAGCCTTTCTTTGCTACAATAACAAGGTCTTTTGAAATAACATTTTCTTCATTTGAATCTAAATATCCGACACCGACATCGTCGATATATGTTACAGACTCCGGAATTGTAATCTTTTTAAGATACTTGCAGTTATAAACAGCATAGTCTCCAATGCTTTCAACACCATCTTCAAAAACAATTTCGGTTACGCCCTCTAAGCCCCACAAAGCATAGCTCTCAATATTCTTAACAGAGCCGGGGATTATAAGCTTCATATTCAAATCATCGGTGTCGATATTCGAATAATTATAAACATATATCTCATAAACGCTTGTTACAGGCTTGCTGTTAATTTCGTTCGGAACTCTGATTTCAAAATTCTTATCGGTAAATGTTTCGTCAAATGTGTCCATATAATTATAGCCTGTGATTTCAATTTCGCTGCCGTCGTTAATCTCCTGATAGTAAAAATGGCTTGCACTGTCATAATTTCTTTCACTGCTCTCAGCGCTGCTGTCACTGTTGTATTTGCTTTCATTATCTTCTACAAATATGCTTACGCCTTCCTTAACGCCACCAATAACCGAACCGACAGTCTTAAAAGCGTTGCAGGCTACAACACCGACAACAACAGCAAGAATAATTATGATACCGAGAATAACGCTGATTACAATAGCCGCAATCTTACCGCCGCTCATACCTTTTTTAGGCTGATTAGGCATATTGTTGTTAGGAACATTTGTAAACTGCTGACCTGTGTAACCGTTATTTACAGGCATACCGTTTGGCTGATTAACAGATGAATTATACTGATACGGCTGTGGTGCAGGCTGTGTTTGAGTTTTCTGCTCTTTTACAGACTCTTCGACAGGAGCGGGTGTGCCGCAGCTTGTGCAAAACTTACCTGTGATTTCATTTCCGCAATTAGGACATTTCATTTACTATACCTCTCCTTAAATAAGCAAAATATATTTGCCATACTATTGCATAATTATACCATTTTGTTTATGCAAAAATCAATTGCTTTTATTTACATATAAAAAGCAATATATTGTATATTTTTATAATTTCATAACAAAAAGGTTCTCCGCAGCAGAGAACCTTAAGTTTATTATTTTACATAATTTCATCTAAGCAATTATCTCAGCCTTCAATAAAAGCCTTTAGAATTCAAACGCTCACGATTAATCAAAGCATCAGTTGTATTTAATGTACAAATCGTTATCCTTGGCGTATCTGTCGGCAGCCGAGCCTTCTTTAGTGTATATGTAAGTAAGCGGAGAACGGGTATATTCTCTTTTGCCGACAGGCTCTGAAAATGTATCTCCCGCAATATTAAAGCCTACCGCATGCTCGCCTATAACGGTCACCGATTCCGGAATATTAACCCTATCAAGCGAATAGCAATCTACAATAGCGTCAGGCTCAAGAGTTTCAACACCGTCTTCAAAGGTAATTTCACGCACATGTTCCGACAGTTTAAAAGTATCGCTCTGTATTGTCTTTACTGTACCGGGTACTGTAATATAAATATGGAGAGTACCCGAGGAAAGAGGATTGGTCGGATTGATTTTTCCGATAGCAGTTACGGTTTTGCCGTTAATTTCACTCGGAATATTAAAATAAAAATTGTAAGTATCATCTACAACTTCATCCTTAAAATCATTGTAGTAATCCACGGTGTCAATACCTGTGACTGTAACAGTTCCGTCATCGTTTTCAGTGTAAAAGCAATACGAGTTTTCGTCCAAATCCATACTCACGGACGAAACGGCAGCAGAGTCATCCGCACCCGTAAACTCACCTATTCCCTTATTAAATTTATTATTTTTGATTACATTCATTATGACGATATATCCGATAACACAAAGGCTGATAATCAATACACTTACAACAACAGGAACAACTATGCGAGCTGTTTTTGATTTTTTCTTTTCACGGGTATTTACAACATCCGAAAACGGCTGATTTTGATTAGTATAACCGCTCGGCATTGCGCTGTTGTTGTAATTAAGGTTTCCGTAACTATGCTGTGAATTGTAATTTTTTTGAGCATAGTTGTTTACAGACTGCGTGCTGTAACCGTTTTGTGCGTATTCGTTTACAGGCTGAACACCGGCACTGTTTAAAGCAGTATTTTCAACTGCAGATTTCGACACTTCTTCAGAATTATTTATATTTGCCTGTTCGTCGGATTTTTCCTGAACGGCTTTTTCCTGTTCTAATTCTTCTTGCGGTACGGGTCTGCCGCAAAAAGTACATATATTACCCTCAAATCTTTCTCCGCAATCCGGACATCTGTGCATTTTTCTGTTCCTCCAAATTTATATCAATTACATTCCATAGAACAGCATAATTATACCATTTTGATACATATAAATGCAAGCATATTTTTGGATATAATAAAGCATAAAATTACAATTTATTTAACTAAAGTGCATAACAAAAGGCTCTCCGTTCAGAAGAGCCTTAGCTTTAAAATTATGTTTCAGAAAAACATTTCGTAAAGCGATTATAAGATTTTATCTTAAATTTGCGCAAAGTCATAATTTATTATTCACGCAAGTGCTTTTTCGATTTCCTGTGCGGCATCATCAAGGTAGTTGCCCTCAAAGAGTTCTACTCTGCCATCGTCGACACACTTGGCAAGGTCGCTGTCAATAGGAAGCTTTGCAAGTACCTTTGTATTGTAACGCTCGGCAATTTCATCAATATGGCTTTCACCGAAAATATTATGCTTTTTGCCGCAATCGGGACATACAAAATAACTCATATTCTCAACAAGACCGAGAATCGGCACATTCATCATATTTGCCATTTTTACCGCCTTTTCGACAATCATGGAAACAAGCTCCTGCGGAGATGCAACTACAATGATTCCGTCAATCGGCAAGCTCTGGAATACGGTAAGCGGAACATCTCCTGTTCCCGGAGGCATATCAACAAACATATAGTCCTCGTTTTCCCAGATAACATCTTTCCAAAACTGCTTTACCGTGCCTGTAATGACAGGCGAACGCCATACAACAGGGTCGGTCGGATTTTCAAGCAAAAGGTTTACTGACATAATATCAATTCCCGTTTCGGTTGTAACAGGAATAATTCCGTATTCGTTGCCCTTTGCTCTTTCGTTAATGCCAAAAGCCTTTGGAATTGACGGGCCTGTAATATCTGCGTCAAGAACAGCAACCTTTTTGCCAAGGCGGTTAAAGGTTACCGCAAGAGTTGAGGTTACAAGGCTTTTGCCTACTCCGCCCTTGCCCGACACAACAGCAATTACCTTTTTTACACTGCTGTATTGATTAAGGCTTTCACGCAAACTTTCCGAATTTTTTGACTTGCAGTCAGAGCTGCAAGATGAACAATCATGACTACATCCCATATTTTTTACATCTCCATTTTATACAATTTGTGTTGTTTCGTCGGGAACATACTCCGTTACAGGTTCTGTATCCGGGGCAGATTCGTAAGTTTCGGGTTCGGTATATTCTTCTGTGTAAGGCTCTGTTTCCGGCTCGGTGTACTCCTCTGTGTAAGACTGTTCTGTGGTTTCCTCCACATTCTCCGTGTAATCGGGAACATACTCCGATTCGGTTTCAGGCTCGTAATACTCGGTTGTCGGCTCTTGAGTTGTGGCAACAGTCGCTTTCGTGGTAGGTGCAGCTGTCACCGTCGGTTTTTTATTGCCAAACGAACATTTTGAAAGCACAAAAGCAAGCACACATACTACTATAACCGCAACGGCTACCACTACGCATACCATAGCCGCCTTACTGTTTTTCTGCTTTTGTTTTTTCGCTTTTTTCTGCTTTTTCGGCTTTCCCGAATAATCGTCCGTATCTGCATTATTCTCATAATAGTCGTCATTATTCGGTTGTCTGCGCTTAAATTCGTGTCTGTCCTCACCCGTTTGAGCGTCAAAACCGTCACCGTAATCTCTGTTGCTTTTTTTCGGATTATCCGACGGTATATGATTTTTGCTTGTTACCGCTTGACAGTCAAAATCATCGCCGTAATTATCGCTGTGAACATCAAAATTCTCTGCGCTGTCTATGGCAGGCTCATTATTCGGTACATCGTTTGAATTTTTTTCAACTTCTTTATTTTCAACAGCTTCGGTATTATCAACATCAAAATTTTCAATATCCGCAAATCTGTCCTCTTCGTCTTTTTTTGCGTGACGGGCAATATATACTTTTTCTTCTTCCTCTTCAATTTTTTCTGTTCCGTCAAACTTATCCTTTTCGTCCATAAATTCACCCTCTTTAATTCGGTTCTAAATGTTGAGGTAACAATAATAAATGATTGTTTGGCTCACGGTTTAGTGTAATAATTTAAAAATTTAGGTCAAGCCTTTTTAAAGGTTGACCAAACTTTTATAATTACTTGGCTGATGTATTCCGCTAAACTATAAATTACCCAAACTTATGATAAAAAACATTTAATTCTTAAATAACCGTATAAGGCACCGCTTAAATAATAAAACAGCGGCTCGATTTTGTCAAGTCGCTGTTAAATTAATAAGTAAAACAAATTATTCTTCAGTGTTTTCTTCGCTTGTTTCGGTTTCTTCGGCATTTTCGGAAGTTTCCTCTGATTCTTCTTCATTTTCAACATCCTGAATGTCAGCTTCTATACCGCCCTCAACGAATTTTTTCTCGCTTTCGTTCTCTTCCTCGGCAATTTCAAAACCGCTTAAGAATGTGTATGGAATACCGTAACCGAATACAACGGCTGCAAGTGTTGTTACAATGCTGATTGAACTGTCATTTATAACAAATGCGCTGTGGAGCGGCATACCGCTTGCTATGCTTGCAATCATTATGTAAAGCGCAGGCAATACCATAATTATTAATGTAATCGGTGAAAAACGCTTTACAGGCTTTCCGTCGCCGACTCTTGTTGCGTAGAACAAAAGCAGACCGAACACTGTGTAAACAAACAACTGAATTACATTTGAAAGCACCTGATTCTGTCCAAGTGCAAAATTAGAGAAAAAGTGTGCGCATACTACAAACGCAAGAATAAGGAATGCGGAGAAAAACAGATTTACTGTATTCTTTTTATTTGGTTTTTTCATAATCGTGCCTCCGAGCATCAAAATTATTTAGATTTTATCACACTATTGTGACAGTTTTATGACAAATGTTCGGTAAATATCGCACTATACAGCACATTTATTACCTTATTTTTTTGCTTTTGCGGCAAGGCACACCCAACCTTTTTCAAGGTGTTCTTCTATAATGTCAAAATCCTTGCCGATTGATTCCTTTACCTCTTCGGCACGGGTATCAATAATACCGCTCATAATATAAACCGCATCGTCTTTCATAAAGTCTTTTACACCTTTTGAAAGGAACATAATTGCGTCTGCTACAATATTTGCAAGTACAATGTCATACTTACCTGTTACTTTATCTGTAAAGCTGCCGCAGATTGCAGTAAAGCGGTCAGCCACATTGTTAATTTCGGCATTTTCTTTTGCGGTTCTTACCGCAACATCATCAATGTCAACTCCTACAGCACTTTCTGCACCCATAAGCAAAGACGCAATACCGAGCACACCGCTGCCACAACCCACATCAAGCACTTTGTCGCCTTTTTTCATATACTTTTCGCACATTTCAAGGCAAAGTCTTGTGGTTTCGTGACTGCCTGTGCCAAACGCAAGGCCCGGGTCAATATTCAAAACTATTCTGCCCTGCGGATCGTAATCATCTCGCCAACTCGGGCGAATAAGGAGCTTTTCTCCAACGGCAATCGGATTAAAATACTTTTTCCAATTGTTTCTCCAATCCTCTTCGGCACAGTCGAGCAATTCAATTTTATGCTCAATGCCCTCTGCATTATACCTTTCGGACAAAAAGGCTACAGCCTCGTTCGGAGAAACATCAGGCTCAAGGTAAATATGAACATAGGCAACGCTCCTGTCTTTCTTGAGCAAATCCTCATCTATAAGGTCAATGTGTGCAATCTCCTGCACTTCCTGCTCAAGAGCAGTGTAGTCCTCAATATAAATTCCGTAAGGCACTACAACATTCGCAATGTCGCCTGCCCTGTCTATATCCTTTGCGTTTACCGCAATTTTTATTTCTGTCCAAGACTCCATTTGTTAAGCCCCTTTATATACTGTTATCAGAATTATTCGTTGAACATTCTCTTTATTTTCTCAAAAAAGCTGTTGCACTGTGCGTAGTTCTTTTCGTTTGTAACATTCTCAAATTCTTTTATAAGATTCTTCTGCTTAGCGTTAAGATTCTTCGGAACTTCAATGGTTACACGCACATACTGGTCGCCTTTTCCTCTGCCGTTAAGGCGCTGAATGCCTTTGCCCTTAAGCTTAAATACATCGCCCGGCTGTGTACCCTCGTGAACCTGATACGAAACCTTGCCGTCAAGAGTAGGAACAACCACCTCTGCGCCGAGAGCAGCCTGTGCAAATGTAAGAGGAAGATTGCACCATACATCGTCGCCTCTGCGTTCAAATACAGGATGCGGCTGAACATTTACATATACATGAAGGTCACCCGAAGGGCCGCCATTGTAACCTGCGTTGCCTCTGCCGCCAACATTAAGAATCTGCTGGTCTTTAATGCCTGCCGGAACTGTAATATCAACAGTTTTAGTCCTGCGCTTTCTGCCCGAACCGCCGCACTTAGGGCAAGGACTGTCAATAATCTTGCCTTTACCGTGACAAGCGTCACAGGCACGCTGTGTCTGAACAACTCCGAAAGGTGAACGCTGGCTGATTGTAACTCTGCCCGAGCCTCCGCACACAGAGCAGGTCTTAGGCTGAGTACCGGGTTTTGCGCCCGTACCGTGACATTCGTCACAAGAAGAAACGCAATCGTAGCTTACGGTCTTTTTACAGCCCTTTGCAGCCTCTTCAAATGAAATATAAATGCTTGCCTCAACATCGCTGCCTCGGCTCGGAGCATTAGGATTATTGGAGCGTCTGCCTCCGAATCCGCCGAAAAAGCTTGAAAAAATATCATCTATATCAATGCCCTGACCGTATGCACCGTAACTGCCTGCGCCGCCCGCACCGAAGTTAGGGTCTACGCCTGCGTGACCGTACTGGTCATAGCGTGCTTTTTTATCTTTATCTGAAAGTACCTCGTAAGCCTCGTTGACTTCTTTGAATTTTTCTTCACATTCCTTATCTCCCGGATGGAGGTCAGGGTGGTACTTTTTAGCGCTCTGACGGTAAGCCTTTTTAATTTCATCTTCGCTTGCTCCCTTAGAAACGCCAAGCACCTCGTAATAATCTCTTTTATCTGCCATCATTCTCACCTTTTAATAACTTGTTATCAGCTGTATAAAGGTTATCTATATACGCTGTCAAAAATCCATACAGTGCTAAAGGAGCCGTTGCAAAAAACAGCCCCTTTAACAAATTTTAACAGGAAAAACAAATGAAGTCAATCATTGTGTAAATCTATTTATAGGCTGCCGTTTTTAATCAGTTGCCGTCAACATCCTTAAAATCGGCATCATATACGTTAGGGTCACCGTTTGAGCCGCCCTGTGTGCCCTGCTGTGGGTCACCCTGCGGAGCCGCACCCTGTGCACCCTGCGGATTTGCCTGCTGATAAAGTTTTGCGGAAACTTCGTAAACAGCTTTCTGTAAATCCTCCTTAGCAGTGTCAATCATAGACTTGTCGTTCTTAGCGATAGCGTCCTTAACTGCAGCACACTTTGTATTGATTGTATTCTTTTCGTCCTCTGAAATCTTGTCGCCACTCTCGTTTACGAGCTTTTCAGCCTGATATACAAGGTTCTCTGCTTCGTTCTTAGCGTCAACCTCTTCACGGTGCTTCTTATCTTCTGCGGCGTACTGCTCTGCTTCCTTAACAGCCTTGTCGATATCTTCCTTGCTCATTGAGGTTGAGTTCTGAATCTGAATCTTCTGCTCCTTGCCTGTACCGAGGTCTTTTGCAGATACATTAACAATACCGTTTGCATCAATATCAAATGTTACTTCAATCTGCGGGATACCACGCATAGCTGGAGCAATGCCTGTGAGAGCAAACAAACCGAGCTGCTTGTTATCTCTTGCAAATTCACGCTCACCCTGTAAAACATTGATTTCAACCTGTGTCTGGTTATCAGCGGCAGTTGAGAAAATCTGGCTCTTCTTTGTAGGAATTGTTGTGTTTCTCTCAATAATCTTTGTCATTACGCCGCCCATTGTTTCAACACCAAGTGAAAGAGGTGTAACATCGAGGAGAAGAAGTCCCTCTACCTCGCCGCCGAGAACGCCGCCCTGAATAGCAGCTCCTACAGCTACGCACTCATCAGGGTTAATGCCCTTGAACGGCTCTTTGCCGATAAGCTTTTTAACAGCTTCCTGTACAGCAGGAATTCTTGAAGAACCGCCGACCATAAGAACCTTGTCAATCTGACTGATCTGTAAACCTGAATCAGAGAGAGCCGAACGAACCGGACCCATTGTAGCCTCTACAAGGTCTGCTGTAAGTTCGTCAAACTTAGCTCTTGTAAGTGTTAAGTCAAGGTGCTTAGGACCTGTCTGGTCTGCTGTAATGAACGGGAGGTTGATTGAAGATGTTGTAACGCCCGAAAGCTCTATCTTAGCTTTCTCTGCAGCCTCTTTGAAACGCTGCATAGCAACCTTATCTGATGAAAGGTCAATACCTGTTTCGTTTTTGAATGATGTTACCATCCAGTCGATAATTCTCTTATCGAAGTCATCACCACCGAGGCGGTTGTTACCTGCTGTAGCAAGAACTTCCTGAACACCGTCGCCCATCTCAATGATAGATACATCGAATGTACCGCCGCCGAGGTCATATACCATAACCTTCTGGTCTTTTTCTTTATCTATACCGTATGAAAGAGCAGCTGCTGTAGGCTCGTTGATAATTCTCTTTACATCAAGACCTGCAATCTTACCTGCATCCTTAGTAGCCTGACGCTGTGCGTCTGTAAAGTAAGCAGGAACTGTAATAACTGCCTGTGTTACCTTTTCGCCGAGGTATGCTTCAGCGTCTGCCTTTAACTTTGAAAGAATCATAGCTGAAATTTCCTGCGGTGTGTACTGCTTGCCGTCAATTGATACTTTATATGATGTACCCATTTCTCTCTTAATAGAAGAAACTGTCTTGTCAGGGTTTGTGATAGCCTGGCGCTTTGCGACCTGACCTACCATACGCTCGCCGTCTTTTGAGAAAGCAACAACGGAAGGAGTTGTTCTTGCGCCCTCGGCGTTAGGAATAACTACAGGCTCGCCGCCTTCGATAACTGCTACACATGAGTTTGTTGTACCTAAATCTATACCTATTGTCTTTGCCATAATGAATTCCTCCTGAATATATTTGTTTTACTTTTATACTGATTTATTTATATAAAGGTCTTAGTCGCAATTTGCAACCTGAACCATTGCATGACGAATGATTTTATCGCCGATTTTGTAACCTGTCTGGAACACCTGTGAAATACAGTTCTTTTCAAAATTCTCATCGTCAATCTTTGAGATTGCGTTGTGAATTTCCGGATTAAACTCCTCACCCTGCGCACCGAAAGGCTCAACCTTGAGCTTTTCAAGCGACTTTGCAAGCTGATTTGAAATAAGCTCAATGCCCTTTAAAATTTCGGGGTCACAATCTTTTAAATTTGTAATAGCCATCTGAATACTGTCTGCTACAGGCAAAAGCTCTGTAACCGCCTTTGCTGTTGCGTCATCATAAATAGAAAGCTTTTCGTTTGCTGTACGCTTGCGGTAGTTGTCATACTCGGCACAAAGGCGAAGATATTTGTCTTTCTGTGAGTTGAGCTCCTCCTCAAGTTCAGCTATTTTTTTGGCGGTTTCATCAATCTCTTCCGTAACCGCTTCAGCTGTCTGTTCGGATGTATTCTCGTTTACAACAGCTTCGTCTTTTGTCACTTCTTTTTTCTTTGACATATTACCTTTCCTTTCTATATTAATGCTCTATAAGCTCGCTTATTATTTTACTTACACATTCGCTTATACATTCTATAATCGAAATCACTCTGCCGTAATCCGTTCGTATCGGAGCTATTACGGCAAGCGTACCGGACGGTGTATCTTTTACGCTGTAGCTTGAAGAAATTACCGAGCTGTACGCAAGTTCTATGCGGCTGTTTTCTGTACCTATACTTACCGAAGTACCTATCGGCAGGCTTGTAAGAACACCTGCAAGATCTCCTTTTCTTGAAAGAAGTTCAATTACATTTCTTGCCGCAAGAAAATTTACATTCTGCATAAACAACGGCTTTGTCTGACCGCTCAAAAAGATTCCGACTTCGTTTGCCTTGTCTGCCGCATCTTTTATCGCCGTAAGCACACTTGGCATAAAGAGCGATAACTCGCCAAATCTTGCCGCTGCCGTCTGTATAAACGGACGATTTATCGAAGAAAGCCTTACTCCGTCAAACAATTCGTTAAGTGCTTTGTCAAACACTTCAAGGATTTCGGGAGTGATTATAAATTCGCATCTGAAAAGCTGATTTTTTATAATGCCGTTTGAGGCAATTACAACAGTCATTGCCGTGTGCGAACCCGTCTGCACAAAGCTGATTTTGTGAATCCTGCTTTCTGCGGAATTCGGTGCTGTGGCAACTGCGGTAAGTCCTGTCAGCTCCGAAAGAAGATCTGCCGCCGATTTTAAAATATTTTCGGGTGATTCGGCATTTCTGTAAAGTTTATCCTCCACAAGTTCTCTGCCCCGCTGTGACACCGCCACAATCTTCATAAGATTGTCAACATAGTATCTGTAGCCCTGCTGAGTAGGTATTCTGCCTGCCGATGTATGCGGCTGAACAAGATAACCCTTTTGTGTGAGGTCTGCCATATCATTTCTTACCGTAGCCGATGAAACTTTTAAATCCGTTTCGTCTATCAGAGTTTTTGAACCTACAGGCTCACCTGTCTTTATAAAGTTTTCAACAACAGCCGAAAGAATTTTTTGCTTTCTTTCCGCAAGCTCCATAGGTATCACCTCTCTGCCTGCGTTTTTGTTGTTTTAGCACTCTCTATGTGTGAGTGCTAACTCTTATGCTTATACTATAATCTTAAAGTCAGCAAAAGTCAAGAGTTTTATCAGAAAAATTTTACTTTTCAAAAACTTTTCACAAATCCGTCACCATTATTGACATTTCAGCGCAAAATATACTATAATGGAAGTTATATTGACAAATACACCCTTAACTACACAAAATGGCTTAAATTAGCCGTAATTTTGATACAACTAAGATACAAAAGAGGTTATTATGAGAATCGGTTACTTTTTCAGAGTTTGCTCCGGCGCAACATTCAGCAAACTTTCCGGCGCAATAAATACCGTTCACACAAAATCCGGCAAAAACAAAGCCGGCATTTTCTTTGATATGGTAGGTTGCTTTTTTAAATACAGAGCGGGATATAATGACTATGTTCTGTTTGAATACTACAATATGACCGCAGACCAACGCAAAACGTATATGACACGCTTTAAAAACAAGCGTTTTATGTTAATGCAGAACGACCTTACAAGTGCCGAAATATTTAACGATAAAAGATTATTTGATACCAGATTTGCAAAATATCTTGGCAGACGGGTACTTGTAATTGAGGAAAAGATTACTTTGGAGCAATTCAGCGAATTTATTAAGCCTTGGGATGTTTTCATTGCAAAGCCTGCTTTCGGCGAATGCGGCAAAGGCATTGAAAAACTTGTTAAAGCGGACTTTAAGAGTGACGAAGAATTTTATAATTATGTTTTTGACAAAGAAAACGAATTCGGTGTACTTGAAGAGGCAATAAAACAACACCCCGATGTTTCAAAAATTTATCCTCACTCAATTAATTGCTTAAGAATTGCCACACTTGTGGTAGACGGCAAGCCGAATATTTTGTATGCGGTGTTTAAAACAGGAAATAACGGTAAATTTGTAGATAATCTTGAAAACGGCGGTTTTGCCTGTCACTTTGACCTCGATACAGGTACGGTAACAGGGCCGGGACATACTTCCGATATGGAAATTGCATACGAACACCCGTATTCGGGAATAAAATTTAAAGGTTTTAAAATTCCTTACTGCGAAGAGGTCAAGGAGCTTGTTAAAAAGGCGGCACTGGAAGAACCCGAATTTAAGTATTGCGGTTGGGATGTATGCATTTCGGAGAACGGACCTGCGATTATCGAGGGCAATGACTATGCGGCATACGACTTTCCGCAGTTACCCGACGAAGATACTCCAAAGGTCGGATTAATTTCAATTATAAAGCAGTATATTCCCGACCTTAAACTTTAAATCATTAATACATTAGATTTATAGGAGATCAACAAATGGAAACCATAAAATCCTTTTACTTTATATTATGGGCAATAATCGCTCTGTATATGTTCGTATCGGCAAAAAAGCTCGGTTCTTTGTGCTACATCATCGGGGGTTTTTTCAGCTTTATGACTGTATGGTACGCTATGAACAGTTTTTCGGGAATTGCAATGTTTGACGGTGTGCTCGGCATTGTGTTTAAATGTGTAGTAGGCGCTTTCCTGCTCGGCTTTGTACTGATTTATGTAATCGGTAAACTAAAAAAGAATAAGAAATAAAATTTTAAATCAATTACAGGCTTAAAAGCATAACCCCTCCGGCAACGCTGTTAATATGCGTTGTCGGAGGGGTTATTGTTGTTGTCAAACTTTGCATATACAAAAAGCTTTTCAAAATATGTCGCATCAGAACAAATTTTAAAAACAATGTAAAAATAATTGACAGCGACTATATATGATTTTATAATATTTATATAAATACATTCATACAAAGGACTGATATTATGATAAAATTCAATAATGTTACAAAGGTGTTTAACAACACTTTAAAAGCAGTAGACGATCTGTCTTTTACTGTAAATAAAGGCGAAATTGTAGGATTTATCGGACCGAACGGTTCGGGCAAAACCACCACAATCAAAATGCTTACAGGTATTCTCTCAAGTGACAGCGGTGAAATAAGCATCAACGGTCACGACATAAAAAAAGAACCGCTTGAGGCAAAGAAAAGTATCGGTTACATTGCCGACAGTCCCGATATGTTCTTAAGGCTCAAAGGAATTGAGTTTCTCAATTTCATTGGTGACATCTACAAAGTTCCGTCAGATGTGCGCAAAAAGAGATTTACCGAAGTTTGCGACAGATTCGGACTTACCGACAGCTTAAACGCACCTATGCTAAGCTACTCGCACGGTATGCGTCAGAAAATTATGGTTGCCGCCGCACTTGTGCACAATCCCGATGTATGGATTCTTGACGAACCGCTCATCGGTCTTGACCCTAAGAGTGCTTTTGAACTGAAAGCTATGATGCGTGAACACGCAGATGCGGGTAACTGCGTATTTTTCTCCACCCACATACTTGAAGTTGCCGAAAAACTCTGCGACAAGGTTATCATAATAAAAAAGGGCAAATCGCTTTATGACGGCACTCTCGATAATCTTTGCAGTCAGAACACAGGCAAATCACTTGAACAAATCTTTTTGGAGCTGACTGAAAATGAGTAATTTTTTTAATTTATTAAAAACCTTTATAAAAACAACCGAGCTAACCTCCGCAGAAAAAAAGCGTTCCAAACATTTTTATACAATTATGGGTACGGCGGTTGTGCTTCTTATTATGATACCGGCAGGTGCGCTTGTCGGAATAATCACCTATGCCCTAACACTCGGCGTAATGACATACGGCGGAGCAACACAGGGTGCGGAAGTAATTTTACATATTATTTCTATTCTTTCCGTAGTATTCGGAATTAATGTAATTATCAATATATTTTATTTTTCAAACGATATTGAAAATCTCATTCCCCTTCCGTTAAAGCCGAGAGAAATCGTAAGCGCAAAGTTTGCTTATTCCCTGCTTTCGGAAAACATAATGGAATTTATCCTTATTCTCGGCGCTTGCGTAGGCTTTATGTCGGCAAAGGGATTTTCGCTTACAGGTGTTATAACTTCAATAATCGGCATACTTACCGTTCCCATTATTCCTCTTGCTTACTGCGGAATTATTGCCGTTATATTTATGTACTTTACCCACTCGGTAAAAAATCGTGATTTCCTCAATAAAATTACAGGTATCGGCACTGCCGTGCTTATAGTCGGCGCATTGGTTGCTCTCGTAAGCATCAGCGGATTTAATCCCGACGCAATCGTTACTTCGCTTGCAAGCGCAGACAACGGATTTTTAAATGTTATGAACTTTATTTTTCCGCACATTCCGCTTATGATGGATTCTATCTCAAGCGAATCCGTATATCAACTGCTTTTATACTTGCTTGCAAATGTAATTTTCGTTGCAGTCTTTCTTTTCCTTGCGTCAAAAATGTATATCAAAGGTGTGTCGGACATCAATACCACAAAATCCAAACGCAGTAAAAGCATTGCAAGTCAGGCTGTTGAAAAATCAACCCAAAAAGGAGTTTTTGCAAGTTATTTGAAAAAAGAATTTCTTATCCTTTTCAGAACTCCGCCTTTCTTTATGGACTGCATAGCCATTAACCTTTTGTGGCCTGTTTTTATGGCTGTTATTATGATTTTGCAGGGCAGTACAAACTTTTTGTCGGGCACACTTACACCGTACCTTGCGGGAGATCAAAAAAGTATTACTGTAATTACCGTAGCGGCTGTTGTAATTTCCGCCCTTGTCACGGCAATTAACAGTATCGCTTCTTCCGCAATTTCAAGAGAGGGCAAGCACTTCCAATTTATGCGCTATATTCCCGTTACATTAAGAGTTCAACTGAATGCAAAAGCACTTACAAGTATAATCATCAGCGGCTCTGTTATGGTGCTCTATGTAATTGCATTTAATATTTACTGCGCAATTCTCGCAGACAGCTTTAACCCGTTTGTATTCATCGTAATTCCGCTTATACATATTCTTTTAAGCCTTATCTGCGTTGTTTTTGTAACCTACCTCGGTATATTCTTGGACACAATAAACCCTAAACTTGTATGGGACGATGAAATCAACGCTTTGCGAGGTAACTACAATACCGTAATCAATGCAGCCATAATTATAGCAATTACCGCCGCTATTTGTGCAATTTCTCTTGTATTGCTATGGATTTTTGGCGTTGAACCTGTTATAATTAACCTTGGACTTGTTATTGTTATGTGTGTGCTTGCGGTTTTTGCACAAAGGCTTTGCCTTAGCAAGGGTGTAAAAAATCTTGAACAAACCGAAAACTGATAGGTTCGTAACATAATGCAAATCAAATTTTATTAAGGTGATTTATAATGACAGAAACTAACTATTCCATGCTCTGCGATTTTTACGAGCTTACAATGTCAAACGGCTATTTTAAAAACGGCTTTTACAAAAAGAATGTTTACTTCGACCTTTTCTTTCGCAAAGTGCCCGACAACGGCGGTTTTGCCATTGCGGCAGGTCTTGAGCAGGTAATTGACTACATCAAAAATCTCCACTTCTCCGAAACCGATATTGAATATCTTAGAGAAAAAGGAATTTTTGACGAAGAATTTTTAAAATATCTTTCAAATTTCAAATTCACAGGTGATATTTACGCTATTCCCGAGGGAACTCCTATCTTCCCTAACGAACCGATTATTACGGTAAAAGCTCCTGCCATAGAGGCACAGCTTATCGAAACATTTTTACTTCTTACAATCAATCATCAGACTCTCATTGCAACAAAGGCAAACAGAATTGTTCGTGCCGCACAGGGCAGAACGGTTCTTGAGTTTGGTTCTCGCCGTGCACAGGGCGCAACAGGTGCCGTTGACGGTGCAAGAGCCGCATACATAGGCGGTTGTGCCGGTACAGCCTGCACACTTACAGACGCACTTTACGGCGTACCCGCAGGCGGCACAATGGCTCATTCCTGGATTCAGATGTTCGACAACGAATATACAGCATTCCGCACCTACTGCGAGCTTTATCCTGAGAACCCGACTCTTCTTGTCGATACTTACAACACGCTTAAAAGCGGCGTTCCGAACGCAATAAGAGTATTTAAAGAAGTGCTTGTTCCAAAGGGCATTAACAAATTTGCAATTCGTCTTGATTCGGGCGATATTTCTTACCTTTCTAAAAAAGCGAGAAAAATGCTTGACGAGGCAGGACTTGAAAACTGCAAAATTGTTGCGTCAAACTCACTCGACGAGTACCTTATCCGTGACCTTATGATGCAGGGTGCACAGGTCGATGTTTTCGGAGTTGGCGAAAGACTTATAACTTCGTCAAGTTCGCCTGTATTCGGCGGTGTATATAAACTTGTTGCCGTTGAAGAACCCACAAGCGGCGAAATTATCCCGAAAATCAAAGTCAGCGAGAACACAACAAAAATCACAAATCCTCATTTCAAAAAACTTTACCGTTATTATGACAACGAGAGCGGCAAGGCTCTTGCAGACGAACTTTGCGTGTACGACGAAGTAATGGATTTCTCAAAACCACACACCATTTTCGACCAGAATGCAACATGGAAAGCAAAAACTCTCACAGACTTTACCGCAAAAGAATTACTTGTACCGATATTTAAGGACGGCGAGTGCGTGTATGAATCGCCAAAGATTGAAGATATTGCAAAATACTGCAAAGACCAAATCGGACTTCTTTGGGACGAGGTAAAGCGATTTGAGAACCCGCACAACTACTATGTTGACCTCTCGAAAAAACTTTGGGACATCAAAAACATTCTTTTAAATATCTATCAGAGTTAAAATCACAGGAGTTCATATGAAAAATTTAAAACAAATTATCGCCGTAACACTTACCGCCACAGCAGTAGCGGCAACTGCAATTGTTTCGGCATCAGCACTTGATACGCAAAAATACGACTTAAACGATGACGGCAGATTTGATGTGCAGGATGTTACATACTTGCAGATAAAAATAGCAGGTGACGGAGAACTGACAGACAATCAGAAAAAAATTGCCGACTATAACAATGACGGCAAAATTGATGTTCAGGATGTAACCTCGGCTCAAATGCTCATTTCGGGAGGAGAAACTCCGACACAGCCTTCAACACAGCCGACCACCGTACAACCGACTTCGCAACCGCAGCCGACCACACAGCCGAGCGGATCTGCAAGCTATAATAAAGAATTTGCTGATAAGGTAATTGAACTTGTAAATGCGGCACGGGCAAAAGAGGGACTTTCTCCTCTCACAAAAGACACAACTCTTACAAACCTTTCAAACATTCGTTCAAAAGAAACAGCAACTCTGTTTTCACACCAGCGCCCTGACGGCACAAGCTGGTCCATGGTTTTAAAGCAGAATAATGTTTCGTACACTTCGGCAGCCGAAAACATTGCCGCAGGACAGAACACACCCGAAGCTGTAGTAAAAGAATGGATGAATTCTCCGTCGCACAGAGCAAACATAATGAACAGCAAATATAACAAAATCGGTGTTTCGTGTTATGTTGACCAAAATGCTCCGTACAGATATTATTGGGAACAGTTGTTTATTAAAGGCTAACGCAAACTCCGATAGCCAACCGGCTTGCTGTTTTGTAGCTTAAACAAAATAGCGAAAACCTTTTAATTATGAAAACAAACAAGAAAATAGGCTTTTTAACACCGTCAACACTTTGCGCTGACGGTGTTTTCTTTGCATAATAATTTTTCACCTGTTTTGTGAAAATCGATGCAAAAGCTCTGACAAAAAATTCGACTGTTTAATTTTGCTAAAAATATTGACTGTTATACGCAGAATTGATATAATTTTGTTATAAAAGGCAGGCGGTAAAGATATGAAAAAAACTCGGCTGATAAAAATTATACTTAAACGGACAGGAGCACTTAAGTTTTTGACAACATACATAATAATATTTGCAGGTGTAAGCATTGGTGTATGGATAGTTGAGCCGAACATAAAAACTCCGATTGACAGTGTATGGTACTGTTTCAGCGTAGCCACGACCATAGGTTTTGGCGACATAACCGCCGTTACGATACTCGGCAGGGCAATGTCGATTTTCCTGTCGATATGTTCCATACTGATAATAGCGGTAGTACCGGGAATTATTACAAGCTATTATATTGAGAGTACAAAGCTAAAGGAAAAGGAAAGTATAGCAAAATTTCTTGACGACCTCGAACATCTGCCTGAACTTTCAAAAGAGGATTTACAAAGCCTTTCGGAAAAGGTAAAAAAGTTTAATAGGAAGTAATATTAAATCATTTTAAAATTTTCGTTCCGATTTAGTCTAAGCTATTTGCTAAATTATGGTTTAGCGGAGTATCGGTCGGGCATTGAATTTTAGCTAACGCTAAATTATCCTCCCAAAAGCAAAAAAGTTTACTCAATTTTTTCAAAAATTGCGGGTTTGGGCAGCGCCCATAAAATCTTCCGATACAACAATTTATCAGGCGCAAACAGCCACGCTGTTTGCGTGCTAAAACTAAGTTTGTTAAAACAGGCGACAGCCTTTTATAAAAGAAATGATTAACTTTT